>Ga0160427_10000212_pt1 | contig 39355 bp, 43 predicted proteins | sample SolpanmetagenomL_FD_108194 | JGI IMG/M metagenome (GOLD analysis project Ga0160427, IMG submission 108194) | Solar panel surface microbial communities from Lawrence Berkeley National Laboratory, California, USA - L | ecosystem: Engineered > Built environment > Solar panel > Unclassified ...
CACCCCCGCCCAGCTCGCACCGACCGGCTACCGCCATCTACTCAAGGACCGACGGTTCTTGGGGTTGCTGGCCGTCAACAGCGTCTTCGCGTTGTCCACCCTCTTCGCTGGGCTCACCCTGCCTACCCTGATCCGCTCCGGCCTGCACGGGCCGGGCTGGCTTACCTCCGCACTGCTGGTAGCCAACGCCCTGCTCGTGGCGGTGCTGGGCCCTCGCGGTGGTCTGCTCGCCGCACGACAGTCGGCGACAAGGCTGCTGGGCGTCGCGGCGGCCTTGTGGTGCGTGGCCTTTCTCGTCCTTGCCCTTGCCGCGACCCGCCCGCTGCCAACCGCGGGGTTGCTGCTCCTGCTATCCATGATCGTCCTCAGCGGCGCTGAGGTTCTGCACGCCCCGGCATCAGCGGCGCTGGTCGCCACGATGGCCGGCACCTTGGCCCGCGGGAGGTACCTGGCGATTTTCCAGTATTCATTTGTCGTCGCTGAGCTCACTGGCCCGGTCATGTTCGCCAGCTCGTTCCAGCACGCACCAGCGTTGCCCTTCATCGTCATCGCGGCTGCGAACGCCGTTGCACTGCCGTGCCTGCTCGCCTTCGGTCACAGAGCTGATCGGGTAAGGTAGTCATCGTCCGAGGCCCAAGGGGGAGTTCAGCCAGCGGTCGTTGTTCAGGGTCATGACGCAATCCGTGTGGGCTCAGCTGAGCTGTTGGGCCGCTCGCATCACAGGTGGCCGGTGTCGTTGAATGACACCACCTCCGTCGCCTGACCGTGCTCCCACCTCACGGTGGTGAGTCCGCAGTTGGCTGAGTCCAGACCGATCCAGCGCCACACCGGAGTCTGGAGCACCTGGGAGACCAACCAGCCGATGACGAAGTTGTGGGTCACCAGCAGCTCGCAACGATCCTCCTCACCAACGGCACCGAGGAGCGCGGTGGCGCCGCCCAGCTCAGCTGCGTCTTCATCGCGCTCCTCCTCAGGCACGCTGTCCAGCCACGGCAACCATCGCGCCGGGTAGTCACTCCGCCGCGCAGGCGAGGGCACCGGAGTGCGCACGAGCTCGTGGGCTGTGGTGGATCTGGTCGAAGTCCACCGCGGCCAGCCGGCGGCCGAGGCGGTGGGCCTGCTCGATCCCGAGCGGGGACAGTCCCGCGTTCGTCTCGGCAGCGGCGTGGTCTTGCTCGCCGTGGCGGACGAGGTAGAGCAGCGTGCGTGCCATCGTCGGCACGTTACCCATGACTTGCCGCCCTGACTGTTCACGCGGTCATGCCGCCGTCCGAGTGCTCGACCTTGCGGTCTTGCCGGTGGCCGCGCGGTGGTGGTCAGCAGGCGAACGTGGCCCGGTAAGCGCTGGGGGTGGTGCCGTAGGCGCGGCGGAAGTGCAGGCGCAGGTTATGGGCGGTGCCCAGGCCACAGCGGTGGGCGATGTCCTCGACGCCCAGGGACGGGTCCTCCAGGAGTCGGCAGGCAGCGTGCAGGCGTTGGGTGGTCAACCACGAGTGCGGGCTGGTGCCCATAGCCGTGGTGAAGGTGCGGCTGAAGGCGCGGGGGGACTGCAGGGCACGACGGGCGAGGTCATCAACGGTGATGGGCCGGTGCAGGTGTTGCAGCGCCCAGTCCGTGACCGCGATGAACCGCTCATCAGGGCCGGTGGCGGTGGGTGGGATGAACTGCGCTTGCCCACCGGCGCGGTGTAGGGGGGTGACCATGTGCCGGGAGCGGTCGATGCCGGCGTCGCGGCCGTGGTCGCGGGCGTACAGGTACAAGCACAGGTCTAGCCCGGCAGCCAGGCCGGCGCTGGTCAGGACTTGCCCCTCGTCGATGTAGAGGCTGGTGGCGTCGACCTGCACCTGCGGGTGCTCACGGGCGAGGGTGTCGGCGTGGAACCAGTGGGTGGTGGCGCGCAAGCCGTCCAGCAGGCCTGCCCGGGCCAGGGCGAAGGCACCGGTGCAGATGGAGGCGATCCGCGCCCCCCGGGCATGAGCGGACCGCAGCGCCTCCAACGCTGGTGCGGCGATCGGGGCACGGGAGAAGCCCGGCACGATCACGGTGTCGGCGAACTCCAGCGCCTCCAGTCCCGCGGTGGTGGAGAGGGTGAAGCCAGACGTCGTCTGTACCGGCCCAGGGTGGGAGGAGCAGAGACTGACGCGGTAGCGGCCGTGCCCGTCGTGGCCGAAAACCTGCGTGGCGATGCTCAGGTCGAAGGCCACCACCTGCGGCAGGGCCAGCACCACGAGCTCATGAGGGGCGGGATCCTTACGCACAAGGGCGAAGATGCCAGTCGTGGGCCTGGCCGCGGTCCAGGAGCCTGGTGCGGGTGGACATCCAGATCGTCGTCTTCGACGGCTTCGACGAGATCGACGCCATCGCCCCCTTCGAGGTCTTGACCAGCGCCGGCTTCGCCGTATCCCTGGTGACCCTCGACCAACCTGCTCAGGTGGTGAGCATGCATGGACTACACCTGGACATCACCGCGACCTTGGGTCGCCCGGATGCGGTGGTCGTACCCGGCGGTGGCTGGCTCAACCGGGCCCCGGAAGGGACCTGGGCCCAGGTCCAGCGCGGCGCCTTGCCCGCAGCCCTGGCCGAGCTCACCCCCCAGGTCCAGTGGATGGCCTCGGTGTGCACCGGGGCGATGCTGCTGGCCCACGCCGGGCTGCTGACCGACCGCTACGCCACGACTAACGCCAACGCCCACGACGAACTGCGCCCCCTCGTGCGCGAAGTGGTGCCCGAGCGGGTTGTCGACGACGGCGACCGCATCACCGCCGGGGGTCTCACCGCTGGTATCGACCTGGCCCTGCACCTCACCCAGCGGGAGAAGGGCACCGCGGCACGCGACGCCCTCGCGCGGGGCATCGAGTACATCCCTCAAGGCCGCACCTGGTATGCCCCACCGCGCTAACGCCTCGCAGGCCCACCCACAGATGGCCGGGCCCACGGGCTGACGGGCTGACGGACCACCCGCGCATATCGGTCTGCGGAAGATCATGAGGTTCCTGCCGTGGGCTGGAACAAGCGGGCTCTCGCTAGCGTCACCGGCGTGTTGGCCCCCGACTTTCCTCTTCGCAGTCCACGACTGCTGCTGCGTCCCTACGCACCCGACGACTTCGACTTCCTGAACCAGCTCGAGTCCGACCCCGACTTGCTGCGCTACGTCTCCTGGCCGCCCCGAGACCACGAGCAAGTCCAAGCGTCACTAGTCGAGAAGACACAGCAGACCAGCCTGCGCCACGACGGCGACGACCTCACGCTGCTGATGCTGCTGGCCGACACCGGTGAGCGGGTCGGTGACGTCCAGCTGACCTGGACCAGCAGCAAGCATCGCCAAGGCGAGATCGGCTTCATCACCCACCCTGACCACGCTGGCCGCGGCTACGCCACCGAAGCCGCCCACCTCATGCTGCGCCTGGGCTTCGACGACCTCGGCCTGCACCGCATCAGCGCCAGCCTCGACGCCCGCAACGCCGCCTCCGCCCGGGTCGCCCAGCGCTTGGGCATGCGCTTGGAGGCGCACCTGCACCAGAACGCGCTCCGCAAGGGTGAGTGGACCGACGAAGCCATCTACGCCGTCCTCGCCCATCAGTGGCGCGGGCAGCACCAAGCTTGACCATCGACGAACCCCGACGACTCCGCAGTCACGCCGATGTTGTGGACCTTTTCAGGTGCCGACGAGGGCGGCGCTTCTCCTGCCAAGATCGCCGTCATGTCCTCCCATCAGCACGAGACGCTGAGGTTCAACCCGAACAACGCCACCACCGGCGTCGTCGAGCGCGTCCACGCCCCCGACGGCAGCACCCGCGTCCACAAGCAGCTGCGCCGCGCCGGGACCGTCACCACCGCCCCCGCCCACTGGGCCTCCTCCGCCACCCCCAGCGACTGGAACTACTGGGCCCGCGAGGCCGAGGTCTACACCGACCCACGACTGCGAGCCTCCCTGACCGGCACCGGCCTGGACCTGCCCACCGCCGAGGTGATCCCCGGCAAAGGGACCACCGACCTGTGGCTGGAAGACGTGCACGGCATCCCCGGGGCCGACTTCACCCTCGAGGACCACATCGCCACCGCGACCGGTCTCGGCCGCTGGCAGGCGCGCCCCCTGCAACCCGCACCGGCGTGGGCCTCGCGCGGCTTCCTGCGGGCCTACTCCACCAGCCGGCCTGGTGATCGCGACCTGGTCGGGGACAGCGCCGAAGCCGACGCCGCCTGGGCTCAGCCCCTCATCCGCGACACCTGGCCGCGCGAGCTGCGGGCCGGGTGGGCGCGTCTGCTGGCCCACCGCGAGGACCTGCTCAGCGTGATGGAGGCCCTGCCCCGCACCTTCTGCCACCTCGACGCGTGGGTCTCCAACGTCATCCGCCGACCCATCGGCGAGGTCGTCCTGCTGGACTGGGCCTTCGCCGGTGACGGCGCCGTCGGGGAGGACCTGGGCAACTACCTGCCCGACGCGGTCTTTGACCTCTTCTGGCCGGCCGAACGGCTCGCGGAGCTGGAGGCGGCGTGCTGGCCTGCCTACCTCGACGGGCTGCGCGCCGGTGGCTGGGAGGGCACCGACCGCGAGGCCCGGCTCGGGGTGGTGGCGTCCTGCGTGAAGTACGCGTGGTTGCTGCCTCTGCTGCTGCAGAAGGCGGCCGACGCCGAGCACGACGCCTATCACCAGCGCGCGGACGCCGAGCACCTCTACCGCCAACGCGGGGTAGCGCTGTTGCACCTGGTCGGCTGGTGCGAAGAGGCACTCGCACTGGCTGGCTGAACGACCTCATGGTCATGTCGCCGACCACGCGCGATCATGGGCGGTCGCCGATCTTGCGGTTCTGCTTGATGTGGGGGTGATCGGGAACCGCTCGTACCTGATAGACACCGGCTGTGACCTTCTCCTCGGTGATCTTCGATTGGCGCGGCACGCTGGTGACGACGTTGTCCTGGCCACAGTGGATCGGGCAGGCCTTGCGCCAGACCGGGCGTGATCACAGCCCCGCGAGCGTGCAGGACGTGGAGTCGGCGCTGGCTGCCGTCGATCCCGACGAAGCACGCCTGGATGCACCCGGGGTGGACTGCGACGCCGAGGTGCACCGTCGCACGTACTTCGAGGTCTTCGCCGATGCCGGGCTGGAGCCCGAGCTCGCGGCCGCCTTGTACGCGGTGGAGTCTGACCACCGTCACAACCCTTTCGCCACCGACGCCGCTGAGACCCTCAGCAAGATCAAAGACGCCGGCATCAGCATCGCCGTACTCAGCGACATCCACTTCGACCTGCGCCCAGCCTTCACCGCGGCGGGCTTGAACGGTGTGGTGGACGCGTTTGTGCTTTCCTTCGAGCAGGGAGTCCAAAAGCCTGATCCGGCCATGTTCGCGGCGGCACTGGCGGCCTTGGACGTCGACGGTGACACTACCTTGATGGTGGGAGACCGCTCACGTCCGGACGGGGCTGCGGTGGAGGTCGGTATCACCACACTGCTGCTGCCACCCCTACGCAGCATCCACGACCGCCGGCTGCACCGGGTGACGACCTTGTGCGGCCTCATCTGAGGATCGCGCCCACGAGTGCCGTCCAGGACAATGCTTGGTTATGACGACGGCCGCGCGCGAACACGACCGCCTGCGACGTGCGCACCGGCCAATCTGTGGGCGGTCGATACCTACTTGATCCACCACGACCCCAGCAGCTAGGCACGACTCGTGCACCTACGCCCCGCCACCCCCGGCGACCTCGACGCCCTCCTCGCGTTTCCCCTCGATCCCCACCTCGGCGGCGTCACCGCGAACCGGCTGCAGCAGGAACTAGCCGCCGGCCGGATGCGCTGGCCCTGGACCTGGCTGGTCATCGACGACGACGACACCCTGGTCGGACGCGCCCTGTGGTGGGGAAGCTCCGAGAGCACCGCCCCGCTCACGCTGGACTGCCTGCACCTGCTCGAGCACGTCAGCGACCGCGCGGCCGTGGCGAGCGACCTGCTGCACCGGGCCCACCGGTCCTTCACCCCGGACACTGAGGCCGGCACCGCGCGGCCCCCCGAGTACCAGCTCACCCTCCCCTCGCCCTGGCGGAGGAACTCGGCCGCCGTGGCCGCGGTGTCCTGGCGGACGCAGGCTGCGGCCGACGCCGGTCTGAGCGAGCAGCTGGAGCGGCTGCGCTACGAGTGGACCCCCGACGGCCCGGCTCCACAGCCCTCAACGCGGCTGCGCTTCCGCGCGGGTGACGAGCACGAGTTCCTCGACCTGTTCCAGCGGTGCGCGGTCGACACCTTGGACGTGACGACCCGCCGGTCGCTGGCCACTCTCGGCCCCGCGGCCCAGGCCCGCGACGACTACGACTTCTACCTCTCCTGTTCTGGGGAGCGGGACTGGTGGCGCATCGCCACCACGCCCGACGGCGATCCGGTCGGGTTCGTCGTCCCCTCCGCCACCCCCTACGCCCGCAACGTCGGCTACCTGGGTGTCCTGCCCGGCCACCGTGGCCGCGGCCTGGTCGATGACCTGCTCGCCGAGGTCACCCGAGTGCACGCCGAGGCCGGCGCGGAGCGCATCACCGCCACGACCGACGTCACCAACGCACCGATGGCCGCAGCCTTCGACCGGGCCGGGTACCAGGTCACCGAGACCCGGCTGATGCTCGAAGCGCCCATGATCTCGACCTGACCTCGCAGTATCGCCTTGATCCGGGCGTGACCACGCGAGGTACGTCAGCGAGGGCAGGCCCCGGAGCCGACGACTGCTAGACCCTGCGACGGTCACCGAGGTCCGGACACCTCAGCCCTGACCGGTGCCCTGATGCAGAACTGTCACCGCTGTCCCGAGACATCACAGTGACCTGACGCACCGCGAGGGGTGGCGTCCGAAGACCCCACCCCCCGCGTTCCCCCACCGGCGCCTAGGAAGCTCAGGCGGTCGCGGTCCGGTACTGGTCGAGGATGTGCACGGCGATGGGGCCACGCGGCCCGATGGTGATCCCGTTGCCGGCCGCCCACTCGCGCACCGCACGAGCGTTCACCGCAGCCGCCTTCTTGGTGGTCTTCGTCTTCGTCACCGTCTCAGCGGCGGAGGGGGTGGCGGTTGCGGCGGGCTCCACCTCCGGCGCGGCAGTCTGGGGCTCAGCCGTAACGGCAGGGGCAGCCTCCGCGACGGGCGCGGGCTCCGCGGCCGGCTGGGGCGCGCTCTCCTGGCTGGCGGACCTCTTCCTCGTCGCGCGCTTGGCGGGAGCGGCCTTGGTGGTCGAGGCCTTCTTCGCCGGTGCGGGTGCCGAGGCAGCGGCGGCAGGAGTGCCGGCGAGTGCGGCGGGCAGGTCGTCCCAGCTCACGCTGGTCGTGGCCTTCGCGGTGGCCGGGTTCCAGGACACGCCCTTGGCGTTCACCGTGAACGTGCCGATCCGGCGCCCGTTGCGCTTCACCGGAAGCTCGAGGTCCACCGACCCCACGGGTAGTTCGGTGCTGACCTTCAAGGCGAGGTTGTGCTGTGCCATGGGTGTGATCTCCTGCAGTTGGTGGAAGGTGCGCTTCAACGTCATGACGCACGAGCTGGCTGAAAGATAGTGGAAGGCGGGCTTGTGCATCAGCGCAAACGCCGCCACCCCCTCGCGCGTTCCCACGGGTGAAGCCGAGCTTGGTGTCACTGCGCTTGGTCCGCGGTTGGTGTCCGACGGATGCGCCACACTCCGGTCATGAACGAGCAGCCGCCGACCACTCCCGATGCGCAGGGCAAGCCTTGGAGCGAGGAGGAAGACGCGCGTCTGGTCCGCGCTCTCGCCGCCGGCACCTCCATCAACGAGATCGCTACTGCCCACGGGCGCTCGCGGGGAGCAATCACCAGCCGCATGGAGCGGATGGTCCCTTCGGCCCACTCACGGTGGCCCGGCGGCCAAATGCCAATGTCCGCCTCCGGCCGCAAAGCTTGGTTGGTGCAGCAACTGCAGGCCGGTAACTACCCCTGGCAGCAGGTGCTGGCCAGCAGGACCGGCACGCCCCCCGCGTCCGGGGCGCCAACTTGGGGTACGGAGAGTAGTGACGAGCTGCAACCTCCAGAGGAGAGTGCAGACGCATCGCCTCGATCAAGCCTGGGACGTGCCTACGAGACCTGGACCGAGCAAGAGTGGGCACAGCTGGTGGCTGGGCTGCATGCGGGCCTGCCACTGGAGGACATCGCCGCGAACCTTCAACGCAAGGACTCCGCGGTTCGCACGCAGGCCGCCCGGATGGTGCCCGCCGCGGCCATGGTCGAGGGCAGCAAGTCGCGGCGGCTGGACTGGCTGCGCGAGCAGCTGCTTGCCGACGCCGAGTACGACTGGCGTACACCGCTGCGCGCGAACACCGACGGTCCGGTGTGGTTGAAGGATGACGACGCCCAGCTCACACACGGCTGGCATGCCGGCACCGGGCTGCCGCAGCTAGCCCGTCAGTTCAACTGCTCGGAGCACCTCATCGTGCGCCGGTTGATGACCCTGCGTCTGGCTAGTGGCTCCGTGCAGGTCGTCGACCACCTTGGCTGCACTCCCGGCGGCACGGTGGAGACTCACTACCTGCTGGCCACCGATGCCGCCCGAGCTCAATTGCAGCTGCTGGTGGGCAGTGAAGACGTTGATGGTGTGACGGTGCACTTGTCCGTGCACAGCTCCATCACCGAGGCTGCGGAGCGGGCCGCCAAGGTCGATCAGCTGCGAGCGCGCACGGAGCAGGCCCCGCTGCATTGGCTTACCGGACAACGCCGAGTCGACATCGCCTACCTTGAAGATGAGCTACACCCGCTGGGGGAGCAGCCCTGCACTCGCGGAACTTAACAGCGTGGACTGGCGGATCAGGGGGCTACGGTTGCGGGGTCATGATGCTCGGTGACGGCTCGATGAGGAGGCTGGCAGATGCCGGAGGATGCGCAGTCACCGTTGCGCTCGGCGTGGTTGAAGTGGGCGCGGGCGGTAGAGCACTCCAACGCCTTCGCCCGGGCCACCCGTGAGTGGCAGGCGTCGAGACCGCACCGCTACGAGCGTAGTGACCAAGTGAGCTCGATCTTCGAGCGTGGGCTGCAGGTGGAGTGGCGGCTGCGTGTCGAGCATCCCATTCCGGAGCGGTGGTCGGTTCTCCTGGGGGACGTACTGACAAACCTGCGCGGGGCACTGGACCACGCCCTGTGGGCTGCTGTCCAGGCGCACAGCGGGCAGCCGGCGCAGCCCAACCGAATCCAGTTCCCGATCGATACGTCTCGGCGGGACTTCAGACAGCACGCCAAAGAGCTGGAAGAGCTTGTCCATCCCGACGTTTGGCGGCTCATCGAGAAGGTTCAACCCTTTCGGTCCGGAGATGGCGCGACCGGTCATCCGTTAGAACGGCTGCGTTGGCTGTCCAACATGGACAAGCATCGGTTCCTGCACCTCGTAACTACGATCTCTCTGCCACTGGGCACTACCGTAGTTGAGGCTGAGCCGCCCATGCCGATCCTTTCGGAGTGGCACAAGGAAGGCCCGTTGCGTGATGGGGATATTCTCCTACGACTCGTTCTGCGCCGGCCAGACGACGCGACGGAGATCGTCCTCCGCCCTGTGTTCGCCGCCGTTCCGTCTCTTCAGGTGCACGACAAGCTAGACGAGTTCGTATCCCTCGTCGCAGCGATAGAGCAACCGAAGGACTGGGTGCTCAGTCTGTTGGCGGAATTCACCACCATCATGGGAATCCCCTACCCCGACTCGGCGGGCCTCGAGCTCGGGCTAGCTGATGCCGACGTGCTCCCCGAGTTCGGCCAAGGCGTCCTGCGGGTCAGTGGTGAGGACGGCGACCATCAGGTTCACCAGTTTGACGTCTCGGCGCTATTCGATGATCGCCTGCCAGAGTGAATGATTGTAAGTGCCGTCACGCCGCTGACAGCGCCAAGGCCGTCTAGCTCAGGAGAGGGAACAGCAAGAGGGGCCTCCCGTGTTGGCGAGGCCCCTCGGCGTGCTTACTGGCTAAGTTACTTCTTAGATTCCTTGTTCCTCAACGACTTACAAAGTCGCTCATGAGCCTTCGACGTCAAGGTAAGCGCCGCTAGGTACAAGATCACGAGCCGAGTGTTCTCCTGGGTGTCTGGAGACAGCATGACGGCGATTCCCCCCACGATCGCAAGGATGATCACCGTTGCCCACCAGGGGCCTGCCGCCGCGACGCTCACTGTTACTACTCCTGCAAATAAACTTTTTCTCATATTGACTCCTCTCGGGGCGCGCCCCGCTTGATGCGAGTTGAGGTTGATCCCCGCTCGACTGTGTGTCCAGTATCCCAGGGTTCACGAGGGTGCGCCAGAGCCTCTGTCTGGCCCGAGGTTTTACTCTGGCTTACCGGAGAACCGCGGGGGTACCTCGAGAGGGGGGCGGGTTGACGCAAAGCCACAGCAAAACGCCCCGCTTCATCGAGAGCGGCCTTGCAGGCGCAAGACTTCGGGCGGTGCCACGCCGGTCGAACCGCCACACCGGCTCGGGCGGAATAGCGCGCGAGCCGGTGTGCACGTCGGACTGGTGCCGCCCGCCGCTGGTTCAGGCCAGGGTGGCGGCGAAGGTGACCGGGTCGATGACGGGGACGTCCAGCTGCGCGGCCTTGCGGGCTTTCGCGGTGTCGGTCTCAGCGGTGACCAGGGCGGTGGTCTTGGCCGAGACGCTGCTGCTGGCGGTCCCGCCGAGCGCTTCGATGCGCTCGGCGATGGTGGTGCGGGTGTAGCCGGGCACCGCACCGGAGACCACGTAGGTCTTCCCCGCCAACGGCTTGGCCGCACCGTCGTCGGGGACGGTCATCATCAGCCCGTGCGCGGCGAGGCGGTCGATCACCGAGCTGAGGCGGGTGAGGCCGTCGGCGATGCGCTGGCCCTTGATGGTGCCCAGCTTGTTGATCGCGGCCAGCTCCTCCACGCTCGCTGCTCGCAGCGCGTCCATCGAGGCGAACCGGGAGGCGAGCCAGCGCCCGACGGAGCGTCCGGTCATGCGGATGCCGAGGCCGGTGATGACGCGGTTCAGCGGCTGCTGCTTGCTCGCCGCCAGCCCGTCGACGATCTTGGCGGCGTTCAGCTCCCCGAGCGCCCGGGTCGCGCCGGTCTCGGTGACCCCGAGGGGGAGGGTGGCCCACTGGGTGAGGGTGAGGTCGTAGAGGTCGGCGACGTCGCGGGCCAGGCCGGTCTCGGCGAGCGCCTCACAGACCACGGTGCCGATGCCGTCGATGTCCAGTGCGTCGGGGGAGGCCCAGTAGTCCAGGGCTCCGGCGATGGAGCAGGTGGGGGTGTGGCAGCGCCACAGCAGGGAGGTGGTGTCCAGTTCCTCCCCGCATTGCGGGCAGTGCGTGGGCGCGACCCAGGCCTGCGCGTCGGCGGGGCGGGCGGCGAGGTTCGCGGTGGTCACCCGGGGGATCACGTCGCCTGCGCGGTAGACCCACACCTCATCGCCGATGCGCAGGTCGCGTCCGATGATCCAGGGGGCGTTGTGCATGGTGACGTGGGTGATGGTGGTGCCCCCGACACTGACCGGGTCCAGCACGGCGCGGAACCCGAGGCGCCCGGTGCGTCCGATGCTGATCTCGATGTCGCGCAGCCGGGTGGTGGCGGTGTCGGGGGCGTACTTGTAGGCGAGCGCCCAGCGGGGGGAGCCGGTGCGCTGCCCCAGACGCTGACGGGTGGCGAAGGCATCCGCCTTCAGCACGGCTCCGTCGATGGGGAAGCCCAGGGTCGGGCGCAGCGCCTGGATCGCCTCGATGGCCGCCACGACCTCCTCGACGCCCGTGTGCGGGGCGCGCAGGGCCTCGGGCAGCAGCTGGCGGGCGGTGTGGAAGCCGAGCGCCTCAGCAGCGTCCAGGCGCTCGCTGTAGGTGCCTGCGGTCGCGGCACGGCTGTTCGCGTCGTCGAGCACGTCGTAGACCGCGAAGGACATCGGCACGTCGTAGGTGCGGTCGATGTTGCGCAGCGAGCCGCTGACGGCGTTGCGGGGGTTGGCGAACGCGGGGCGGCCTGCGCCCACGCGCAGCTCGTTGGCGGCGTCGAAGTTGTTCTCGCTCATGTAGACCTCCCCGCGCACCTCCCCGGACCAGCTCGCACCGGAGGGGGTGGTGAGACGAGCGGGCAGCCCGGCAACACCCGCGCCGCGGGTGATCTGCCCGGTGATGTCCTCACCGCTGGCGCCGTCCCCGCGCTGGGCGGCCAGGACGAGCACGCCGCCCTCGTAGCGGGCGCTGATGGCGCAGCCGTCCATCTTCACCTCCACCACCAGCGGGCCGGGCTCCTGCCCGTCCACGGTGAGGCCGGCCACGAAGGCGTGGACCTCCTCAGGCGTGGTGGCCTTGGCCAGGCTCAGCATGGGGCTGCTGTGGCGCACGTCGCCGCCGACCGGGGCACCGGAGGCCACCTGGGTCGTGACGCCTTCGTCGTCCCAGTCCGGGTGCGCGGCCAGGGTGGTGGCGACGCGGTCCTTGAGGGCGTCGAAGGCGGAGTCAGGCATCAGTGGCTGGTCCGTGCGGTAGGCGATCTCCGCCTCCTGGACTTGTGCGACGGCGGCGGTGAAGGACGCCTGGTCGGGGAACACCTCGCCGGGCGTACCGGTCTCGCGGCTGGAGTCGGCAGGGGTGGTGGTCTGGCTCATCGGGAGAACTCCTCCGGTCGCTGGATGTGGCCTGGTCGCTGTCCGGGCTACGACCTAAACACTAGCACATTAACGCACGGAGGGCGAGCGGGGGTTCCGTCCTCGGTGGTGCGACACGATCGCGTGCGGCTGCAGGCTAGGGCCGACCCCGGACACGACCCGCGATGAACGTGACCTGCGCCGTGCTGAGGAGATGGCCAAGGCATGACCTGGTCACAGCCACGCTGGGCGCGGTCCAGTGCCGGTGCGGTAGCGCCCGGCCTGTTCCCACGGCTCCGGCCCGGTGACCGCACGCAGTAACCGCAGCTGCGTGCGGGTGCCGGCCAGGCGCAGTCGCTGCCGCGGCCCTCGCGCGGCCCGTCCCGGCGCCTGAGCAAGCGGAGCGAGAGTGGGGGAGAGCAGCAGGTCCGCCGCCGCGGAGAGCCCCGCGTAGAACGGCGCCTCTGCCCGGGTCAGGCCCGGTGGAGTGAGCAGGAAGCGGCGCAGTTCTGCCGGCACCGGTTCCAGTACCGGCGCGAACTCCGCCAGCGCCGCGGCGAGCTCGCCGACGCTCTCCGGCAGGTCGGTGGCGCCCAGGGCGTGGGCGGAGGCCGCCCAGTCGCGAACGTAGGTGTCGGGCCAGTGGGGTCCGAAGCGGGGAGTGAGGTCGGTGCCGAGCTCGCGGTGGGCGGCGAGGAAGGCGTCGGTGAAGGCCAGGTGCACCCATCGCAGCAGGGTTGGGTCACCGGCGGAGTAGGTGCGTCCGTCAGCGGTGGTGCCGCGGACGCGCCGGTGCATGCCGCGCACGCGGGCACATTCGCGTTCGGCCATCTGCGGGGAGCCGAAGGTGCACACCGCCAACCAGCGGGCGGTACCGACCAGGCGGCCCCAGGGGTCGGTGCGGTAGGTGGAGTGCCCCTGCACCCCGGCCAACGCCAAGGGGTGCGCGGCCTGGCCGAGCAGCGCCACGAGGCCACCGACGAGGGTGGGCAGCCCGCCGTGAACGGCCCAGACAACGCCGGCGGGGTCAAACCAGCCGTCGCGGTCTCCGACGGTGGCGACGTCATGGACCCAGGGCGGTGCACCGGCGGGATCGCCCGCGACGCGGGCGCGGAAGGTGCGCCGGACCTGCTCGAGGGGGCTGGTGGGAGTGCTGGTGCGTGCACGGCGGCCGCGGAGGCCGGCGCTGGCGTGGTCGGGACCGGTGGGGGAGACGCTCGAGGGCTGCGTGCTGGGGTGAGGGTCCGACGGCGGGCGGGGCACCGCTTGAGCCTCACCCGCAGGCTGTCGCCTCGCACCCCAGCCGGGCGTGCCGCTGGTCACCTTCGCCCGCGCTATGTACCGCCGCCCTCTGGCGGCGACGAGCGGCAGCTCACTGCCACCAGCGCTGCAGCTCCTCGGCGTCGAAGCGGCGCTCACCGACCCGGAAGGTCACCGACTCCGCCGCGATCGAGGCGATCAGCTGCGGCTGCTGCGCGAGCTCGCCGTGCAGTGCGGAGCTGGTGTGGACCTCGACGACACCCACCCGGCGGGGTCCGTCCATCACTTCCACCTGGCTGCGCAGCTCACCGGGCTGGGCCGGCGCCTGTAGTGGCTCAGGGGTGGTGTCGACCACTGCGGGGTCGACGAGACGCAGCGGTACCGCCAGCGGCGCGCTGGGGGCCCGCCCCGTCTGCGAAGTCGCCTGCTCGAAGGCGGGAGCCAGGCTGGGCTCAACGCGATCGTCAGCTTCCGGGCACCGCTCGTGGCGGTGGTGGGCGCCCGCGGCCGCCAGGGCGGCGGGGAAGGACTGCCCCAGAGCGTCGAAGAGGTGCATGAGGTCGCCGAGCAGGTGCTCGGCGGCCTCACCCGGCTCAGCCTCGGGGCTGTCGACGATGGCGGCGTAGGCGGCTAGGGCCTGCGCGGCGCGAGCGGCGCGCTGAGTGTTCTCCGCCCGCTCCCGCCCTCCCCGGGTGCTGAGAGCCGCGGCGGCGCTCGCGGGCGGTGCGGTGCTCACCGCGGTCACGGCGCTCGCGGCGCGGGGCAGCTCGCTGCAGCTGTTGAGGGGGCCGGGCAGGTGGGCGGCGGTGGCGGGGTGGTTCACGGCTGGTGTCCTTCGCGGTGGTCGCTGGCGGTGGTCACCCAGGTGGGTCGCTGTCCCATCCGGGGGTCTGCAGTCCATCATCCGAAGCGGCGCGGGCTGCAGCGAGGGTGTGGCACGGGCCGGGCGTAGCCCGGGCCTCAGGAGCTGCGGTGCTCGCGGCTCAGTAGCCGTAGTCGAAGTGTTGGCCGATGAGGGCGGGCAGGGTGCAGGCGGTGACGTAGATGTCGTAGCAGGCGTCACCCTCGACGCGGCCGGTGCCGGTGAGGGGGCACAGGTGCTCCTCCGCCCACGCCTCCACGTCGTCTTCGTCCAGGCTCGCCGGTGCGGGCAGGTGGGCGTCGGTGATGGTGGTCTCGATCTCGGTGCCGTCGTCGTAGGCGTTCTCGATGCGCAGGCTGATGCTGACGTCGGTTTCAGTTGTGGTCGCGCTGCTGTTCATGGCGGTGCTCCTGGAGTCGCTGGGGTCCGGGTGTCGGTCGCGGGTCGCTGTCCCCCATCCGATCCCTTAACAATAGCAGTCTAACGCATATGGGGCAAGGTGATGTCACTCAACGGCGGAATCAAGCCTGTCCCGTCCTAGTACAGCTGTCCCCATCCCAGTGAACCTGTCCCGGCGTCCCAGCTACCTGTTCCCATCGGCGGGTGGTGGGTGGGCCGGCGACGCCTGCTCGTGCCGATGCCCAGGCCGCTCCCCGGTGTCTTCCCCCGTGCTCGATCCTTCCGTGTTGAGGGGTCTTGAGGCGCACGTGACCGACTGCGAGGATGCCGACGTGACGTCGCCGTCAGCCAGCACCGCGAGCGAGCGCCCCTTCTACGACGCCCACGCCGGTGTCTACGACAGCTTCATCGCCGATCCCGTCACTCCGTGGATCGACGCCGTCCGAGCCGCCCTGACCACCCGAGGCGTGACCACCGCGACGCTGCTGGACGCGGGCTGCGGGACGGGCCGCCACGCTGCGGCCTTCGCCCACCTCGGGTACCAGGTGACCCTCCTGGACGCTTCCGCGAAGCTGCTCGCGATCGCCGCCCGTCGTTGCCCGACCAGTCCTGCCCACCACGATGACGTGTGTGACCCGAGGCTCACCGGGCCCTTCGACGTCATCACCTGCCGCGGCGTTCTCAACGACCTCGTCTCCGACGAGGAGCGCGAAGCCGCGCTGCGCTCCTTCGCCCGCCTCCTGCGCCGTGGAGGTCTCCTGGCCCTCGACGTCCGCGAGGCCGACCGTTCCCGAGCCGGTGCGGACGGTCGAGCGCGCACGAAGACCGCCACCTTGGACGACGGCACGGTCGTGACCTTCACCAGCCGTCCCACCTGGCGGCAGGACCGCCTCGACGTGCGCGAACGCCACGAGGAGCTCGACGCGCAGGGCACCACGCGCGTGCACGAGTACCTGTTCCAGATGCGGCCCTGGACGGTAGAGGAAAGCCTCGACCGCCTCGCCACCGCCGGCTTCGAGGACGTCTCGGTGGGGCCGGGGGTCGGTGGACGCACAGATCGACTGTTCGTCACCGCCGTCCGGAGCTGAGCTCGGCCGGACAGTGGTCGCCTCGCAGGACGCAATGCTCGCTCACGGTGAGGGGCGAGACATCGTGCGGGCCCTGGCCGCGCTGTAATCGCCCCCTAGGGTCACCGGCATGGCTTCACCGCTGACGACGACGCTTCCGGCACGCCTGCAGCCCGGGGACCGGGTGGCGGTGGTGTCCCCGAGCAGTTGGCCCGACTCCCGCGCCAGCCTCGGACCGCTGCTGGACACGCTGGAGTCGTGGGGGCTGCGGCCCGAACTCGGTGCTCATGTCGTGGACCGGCGCGGGTACATGGCCGGCACCGATGCCGACCGCCTCAGCGACCTCAACCAGGCTCTGCGCGATCCGGGCGTCCGCGCGGTCATCGCGTCCACGGGTGGCTGCGGCGGCCTGCGACTGGTGCGGGGCGTCGACGCAGATGCCCTGGAGCGCGATCCCAAGCCGTTGGTCGGCTACAGCGACATCACCGCCCTGCACCAGTTCTGGCGGCGTTCAGGTGTCCCCGCGCTGCACGGCGCCGTCGACGGTGCGTACCGCGACGCCGTCCGCGGGCAGCTTATGGATGCAGCCGCCACCCTTGTACGCAGCGACCCCGATGCGATCACGGCCGCGCTGACCACGACCGGTACAGCCAGCGGCGAACTCGTCGGAGGCAACCTGGAGATGCTCGCCCGCTCGGTCGGGGTGGTCGACGTCGCCTGGCAGGGCTGCATCCTGATGGTGGAGGCCAACAAGGCTGCGGGGCTGGGCATGGTGGACCGGGCTTTGACCCAGCTGCGCCTGTCCGGCGCCCTGGACGGCATCACCGGTGTCGCACTCGGCAGCTTCGAGGAGTTCGCTGGCTATCAGGACCGGGAGTGGACGATCGTGGACACGCTCCATGACCTCCTCGGCGACCTGGGGGTCCCCATCCTGGGTGGGCTGCCGTTGGGGCACGTCCCCGACCCGGTGCCCGTACCGCTGGGGGTTCCCGCCGTCCTCGACGCCGACGCCGGCCAGCTCAGCGTGGAAGCGCTGGTCCGGTGACCCTAGACCGCAGGCGCTGCGGCCAGAACATTCACGGTTTGCCGTCGTCCGCTCGCATCACGCCCGCTTGGCAACCCCATGTCCTCCTCGAGGCGGGCGGAGCGGGTTGCTCTCGCGGTCGCCCGCGGGGTCACGGGACGTCGGCGACCGCGTACTCGTCGTCCAATCGTGCGCTGCGCAGCCTCGAGGTGGTCATCACCGCGGCCGTGGCGATGACCACGCCAGCGGCGACGAGCAGCGCGACCTGGTAGCCGGCCGCGTCACCGAGCAGACCACCCAGCGGGGCCGCGACCACGACCGCGGCCCTGTTGAACGAGCGCATCGTGACGTTCATCCGGCCCTGCAGCCGGTCCGGGGTCACCGTCTGGCGGTAGCTCATCTCGTTCGCGTTCGAGGCGCCCATGCACAACCCCAGGAACAGCTGCCCGGCGGCGAAGACCACCCAGGCCACCCCGCCACCCCACGACCCGTGGCCGCCACCGTCCGGCACCACCGAGGGAGCGATCGCCATGACCGCCCACGCCAGCCCTGTCCCGGCCTGGGTGGCGATGATCACCCGGCCCGCACCCCAGCGCCGGCCCAGGCGGACCGCGACCGTCGCCCCCGCCAGCGCCCCCAGGCCCGCCGCCGTGAGGGCGAGCCCGAGGGTGGCCTTGCTCAGACCGAGGTCGCGTAGAGCCAGCGGCACCAGCACCGACCCGGTCACGGCCGAGCCCGCAAACCACAGGTGCGTGGAGATCGCGAACGGCCGCAGGGTCGGATGCCGGTAGACCCACCGCAACCCCTCGACGACGTCGGCCCCCACCCCCTGCAGCGCACCCCTCAGGCCACCGCGGGCGGCGTCGTCCCGCCCTGGCTCCGGCCGTACGGCAACCGGTTCGGTGAGGCGGATGGTGGCCACCAGCACCGCGGAGGCGAGGTAGCTCAGCGCGTCGATCAGGACGGCCAGCGGCGCCCCGAGCAGGGAAATCACCACACCCGCCACAGCAGGACCGCTGCCCTGGGCGACCGCGTCGGCCTGGTCGATGCGCGCGTGAGCTGCTCCCAGCAGCGGCCGGGGCACGAGGCGGGGCAGGAACGACTGCGACGCGGCGTCGCCGATCAGCGTCGCCGTGCCGAAGACGGCCATGGCGGCCAGGACCCAGCCCAGGTGCAGGTGACCGGTCAGCGCCAGCATGGGGATCGCGGCTAGGACCAGTGCGCAGGCGAGGTCGGTGGCGACCATGAGCGGGCGCCGGCGCACCCGGTCCACGAGGACGCCGACCAGCAGGCCGAACAGGAGGTAGGGCAGCCACCGGGCGGCGTTGACCAGGCCGACGTCAGCGGCGCTGCCGTGCAGGGTCTCCACGACGAGGACCGGGATGGCCAGGGCGGTGATGTAGCTGCCGAACGCCGACGTCACCCCAGCCGACCACAGCCGTCCGTACCCGCGGCACTCCCGCAGCGACCGCGCCTGCAGGTTCCCAGAGCCGCTCACCTGCGCTGTCTACCAGGCCACCGACACCGGCGGATCAGCGCGACCGCTCGCCCATGGCGCGCGGGGCGCGCGGGGCGATGACCGTCAGGTCCGCAGCCGCCAGGCCGCGCCTGGCCTGGTGTCCGGCTCGAACCCCTGCGCCGCGGCCAGGTGGCCGGCTTCGGCGAGCCCGGCCCCGACCAGGTCGGGGCGGTGGGCGTCGCTGCCGAAGGTGACCCGTCGCCCACCCTCCTGCCGCCACCACGCCACGGTCACCGCCTCCAGTGGCCGTCGCGTGTTGATGTCCAACGCTCGCCCTCGGCCAGCGCCCGCAGTGCCGCCCGCAGCTCGTCCTCGAAGTCGAGAGGATCGAAGGGGGCCGCGTCCTGCGGCCAGCTGCGCAGCGGGTAGTCGATGTGCGCGAAGGCGGTGAACACCTCAGAGCCGGCCACCATCCGGGGGATCTCGGCGAGGTAGGCGCGGAAGACGTCGGCCGCGGCGTGCTGCGGGTACAGCTCTCACGGCTCGGCGAACTCGCCCCCGTCGGGTAGGCAGTGCAGGGAGCCCAGGACCCGGTCGAATGAGCCGCGGGCCAGCAGGTCTGCTACCTGGTCGGGGTGTCGGTGGGGTTGTCCCACTTCCATCCCGGTCAGGATCGTCAGCTCCGGGTAGGCCGCGCGGCACCGCTGGATGCACTCGAAGTAGCCGTCCACGTCCAACTCCGGCGCGCTCAAGGTCCCGGCGCTGTCGACGAGGTCCGGGTAGTCGGGGGCCAGGAAGCCGGCGCGGAAAGGAGTGAAGTCGACGTGCCCGGTGAAGGCGACCGCCGGCAGCCCCAGAGCGACCGCGCGGGCGCAGGTCTTTGCCATCGCGCCGACGTTGCGGGCGTCCCAGGACCACTGACTGTGGACATGACCATCAGCGGGCAGCTGCATCGACCCAGTCTGCCGCTCGTCGTAGCTCAACGCCCCCGACCGTGCGGTCTTGGACGACCTGCGCCGCTCCACCAGCAGGTACACATGATCTTCGACGAGGACAGATTGGATGAGGCAAGTACGCCGCCAGCCGTCTCACGCGACCTGTCTCACTGCAGATTACGGACATGGGACCAGGACAGATCATGTGAGAACGGACAAGCAGCTCCCACGTGCCAGCTCTGCGGCAGCAGCGACGACTTCCTCGGTCAGACCGCAGACCCGTTGCCTGGACGACGGCCCGATGATGCAGTGACCACGTGCCCACCTTCGACACTGACGGAGCCCGCGTCCTCACCGCCGCCACGGGACGAACCAACGTGTACGTCCACCTCAACGTGGACCGACGCCCACCGCGACGGCCTCGACCTTCACCTGCAGATCATCCAGCCCAGCGGCGACGCCGCCCTCCTCGGCTGGGACGCCGCTTTCGAGCACCGCTACCCCTGCATCGTCTTCGTCCAAGGCTCCGGCTGGCGCGAGCAGGCTCTGGGAGCCGCGATGTCCTACCTGTGCCGTTTCGCCGAACGCGGCTACGTCATCGCCATCGTGCAGTACCGACCCTCGGACGTGGCGGTGCATCCCGCGCAGGTCCACGACGCCAAGGCCGCCGTGCGGTGGCTGCGCGAGCACGCCGACCAGTACGGCATCGACCCCGACCGGATAGTCATCGCCGGCGACAGCTCCGGGGCCCACACGGCTCTGCTCGTCCACGCCACCGATGGGTCGACGGCCCTGGACGACACCCCGCAGGCTGGTGCCCTGAACTTGTCCCATGCGGTGGCGTTCTACGCGCCCACTGACCTGACCCTCATGGACCATGACGATGCCGTCCGCGACCTGCTCGGTGGTGTCCGACCCAGCCAGGACCACGAGGCCGCGGTGGCCGCCAGTCCCGCCCACCACCTCGACGGCCGTCGGCGCGGGCCGGTACTGCTGGTGCACGGCACCGCTGACGACGTGGTCGCGCCCGAGCACAGCACCGGCTACGCCCAGGCACTGCGGCGGGCCGGACAGCAGTGCGACGTGGTGCTCGTCGAAGGTGCTGGACACGGCATCTGGCCCTCGATGTTCACACCTGAAGTCGCTGAGATCGTCGCCGACTTCCTCGCCACGTAGACCCAGAAGAACCGGGGCCCGTTCAGGGTGAGGGGGCCCTGCCCGCGCTCCACCTGGTCAGGGCGATGAGTAAGTCATCGCCCGAGAGTCCGGTCAGGGCGTGTGCGTGGTGTCCAGGTAGTCGCGCAGCAGCCGTGTCCACGCCCGCGGTTGGTCGAGGTGGACGTCGTGGCCGGCGTCGGGTACGACGACGTGTCCAGTGCCTGGCCGCAGCGCAAGCATCCGCTCGATCTCCGCAGCGTCGATGGTGCTGCGTTCTGCCTGCACCAGCAGGATCGGTGCCTGCACCTGCTGCCACTCCGCCCAACGAGCGACCTCGGCCACGGCCGCGATGGCCGCCTGCATCACGTCGGCGTCGAAGCGGGGCCAGAACCCGCCGTCGCGTTCCTGCAGGTCCTGCGCCCAGGCCTCGGCGATCGGCGTCGCCCCGTGGTGTTCCACAACCGCCTGCCGGGAGACGAACGGCACCGGCCAGGAAGCGAACCAGTTCCCCAGCTGCGCTGAGGAGTCCTCCCCGCCGCCGACCCCGCCCTCGAGCAGCACCAGCTGCCGCACGAGGTGGGGGTGCCATGCGGCTAGCAACAGCGCGGTGTGGGCCCCCATCGACTGCCCCACCATCACGACCGGGCCAGCACCGGCAGCGGTCTCGATGAGTGCGACGACGTCCTCGACGTAGGCGCGGCGCGAGACATCACCTGGCCGTCGGGTGCTGTACCCGTAACCGCGCTGGTCCAGGGCCAGCACCCGGTAACCGTCACTGATGGCGGCCGCGGTGGCGGCCATCTCCTGCGCGCTACCGGCCAGACCGTGCAGCAGCACCACCACCGGTCCGGAACCGCCGGAGTCCAGGTACGACAAGGTCACGTCCTCGCGGTGAACCTGTAGGCGCTGCACGGGAGACTCCGATCAGGTGGACGTAGCGGCGGCGCCGGCTCAGGCGGGCTTGCATGCCTGCAAGGTGAAGGTCAGGGGCATCCGGTCCGCCACCGCCTCGGGCAGGTGCCACTCCTGCTCAGCGGTCCAGACCATCTGCGGCAGCGCCTTCCATGGCACGCTGCGGTGCTCCTGCAAACCCGTCAGCACCAGGCCCGCCTCCAGCACGGCAGTGACCATCTCACCCAGGCCGTGGTTCCACTCCGCGGTACGGGTATGCGTGAACTGGTGCTCGCTGGCGACGTAGGTGCCCGGCGCGTCCCACACCACCGGGTCGCGACGCTCGAACCACGGGGCGGCGAGCACCAGCAGACCGTCGTCGCGGTCCTGGTCAGCGGCCAGCAGCGCCGGGTGGGCGTCACGGACGAACAACCGGCCGCCTGGTGCGAGCAGATCAGCGACCAACTGGGCCCACCGGGCGATGTCGGGCAACCAGCACAGGGCGCCGACGCCGGTGTAGACGAGGTCGTGACCACCCGCGCCGACAGCGTCCAGCACCGCGGCGGGCCGGGAGACGTCGGCCTGGTGGTAGTCGATGTCAGCACCGGCGCGCACCGCCAGCGCGCGGGCCTGCTCCAGGGCGGCGGCGGAGAAGTCCACGCCGCTCATGCGCGCACCCAGCCGGGCCAGGGAGAGGGTGTCGGTGCCCAGGTGGCACTGCAGGTGCACCCCACGCAGTCCGCGAACGTCGCCGAGGCGGGGGACGTCGAAGCGGACCACGTCGGAGAGGTACGCCGCGTCGTCGAAGGCGTCGAGGTGGTAGTCCGGGGAGGCAGCATGAGCGGTAGCGCGCTCGTCCCAGTTGGCGAGGTTGATCGCCACAGCAGCGCGTTCGTCCAAGGGTTGATCCACCGGGGCAGTCGACCACACCCCTCGTTGAGGCCGCCACGGCGTTCATCGGAGCACCACTCGCGCGGTCGCGGGGTCATGTCGCGGAGAGGACGCGGTCACGGCTGCCGGCGACGTCCTTACGTGGTGAAGAGCGCTCACCGTGGCCGCGAGCTCCCTGGCACCATGGTGCGATGCAACCGTGCCGCCTTCACGTGACGGGCGCGAGCGGCAGTGGGACTACCACTCTGGCCAGAGCCGTGGCTGACGCGTGGGCGGTGCCGCACGCCGACGCCGACGACTACTTCTGGTCACCGACCGATCCGCCGTACACGACGAAGCGACCGCCGTCCGATCGAGTGATGCTGATGCAGCAGGTCTTCCTCCCACGGGCGGCGTGGGTCCTGTCCGGCTCGATGCTCTCGTGGGGTCAGTCCGTCGTTGAACGCTGCGATGGCGTGGTGTTCTTGAGCTTGGACTCGACCGAGCGGCTGGCGCGTCTTGAGTTGCGTGAGCGCGTGCGTCGGGACGAACGTCCGGTGGATGAGGGCGCGCTGGCAGCGTTTCTTGCTTGGGCTCGCAGGTATGACGACCCGGACTTCGATGGGCGCAGTCGCAGGGTGCACGAGGAATGGCTGGCCACCTTGACGTGTCCGGTCCTGCGACTCGACAGTGCTTCGCCGCGGGACGAGGTGCGTGACGCGGTCTTGGCCTGGGCTCCTCCTCCTGCAGTGGCCCGTAGCCGATCCTGAGCAGGCGCCGCCGCGACGTCTTGCTTCGACGGCGGATGCTGAGCCAGGTCGCCTGTTCGATGAGCGGCGTGCAGGCGCACGGTCATGTCGTGATCCGAACTTAGGAACGGATCAGCGTGGCGGCGCCCGCGGGCTCTCCAGGACGCAGGGCCACGGCGGCGACCCGCAGGTCCGGGTGTAGCAGCTCCCAGGTCTGTTCCAGCAGCTGCGTCCCGCTGTCGGCGTGCACGGTGACGTCGAGCGGTGCTGCGCTGCTGCGGGGGTCTTCGCGGCTTCCTTCGTAGGTGGTCAGCAGGATCCCTGTCCCGGCGGGTAGTGGGGGCGTGGACAGCAACCCGTATTCGCTGCCCCCGTCGCCGCGGGCACTGCGCGCTGCCCACCCTGCCAGGACGTGCGACGCCGGGGTGTGGTGGGCCATCCAGATGCGGGGGGTGTTGATCGGCGGGTCCGGCTCGTAGTCGTGGCGGCGCCAGGCGGTGAGCTCGTCGACGCCTCCTGCGAGGTCTTCGGCCAGCGGGATGACCTGTTCCCCGTTGCCGATGACCGACCACTGTCCCCGGCGGGCGTAGGCGACGTAGTGACGCAGCGCGTCGTGAGGTCCTTCGCTGGTGTCGCGGACCTGCAGGTCCCCGTTGGGAAGTGGGTGCAGCTCTCGGCGCCGGGAGGCGGGGCTGCGGCCGGTGAGGAAGTAGACCAACCACAACACCGCGTCGTCGGTCGTGGCGGCCAGGCATCCCCGCCCGGGGTAGGGACGCTGTTGTAGGGCCTCGGCCAGAACGGTCACAGCTGGCACGCTAGGCCACCTCGTGTCCGCGTGGCGGCCAGCGATCCGTGACGGGTCCCGCGCCTGGCCGCTGTCCAGGGACAGGCGGGTGAGGGCCGTGATGGAACGGGGTCGTGCTCCGCGGCCTGGGTGCTGATTCGCTGACCTGACGCTCGTCACCCTCATCCTCGACGGCCGCTGACTAGGGTTACGCCTGTGGCGAGCCCTGTGTCCAGCATCGAGTTCGTCATCGCCGTGGACTCCGGCGGCACCTCCACCCGGGTCGGCTGCTTCGGCTTCGACGGTGCACTGCTGTCTCAGGCCACCGGCCCGGGCGGCGCCGCCCACCACGACGATGAAGCCGCCGCCAACCTCAGCACCACCATCGCCGACGCCCTGCACGCCGGTGATCTCCCCCCAGAGGGTGCACGGGGTCTGGCGGTGGGAGTGGCCGGGATCGGGCGGGCCGGTTCCAACCAGGGCGACAAGAGCGCCCAGTGGGCTGAGGCCTTCTACCCCTTGCCCTTCTTGACCTGCCCGAAGGTGTTCGTCAACGACGCCGTCATCGCCCACCGCGGTGCCCTGCTCGGGGCGGCCGGGGTCATCGTGGTCGCGGGCACCGGGTCGATGATCCTGGCCATCGACGAGGCCGGCACCGAAGTGGAGAGCGGGCAGTTCGAGCACTACGCCGGCGGCGCTCGCCACCTGGTCTTCGATGTCGTCCACCTCCTCCTGCAAGGCCTGGCCGGCAGTGCGGACACGGACCTGTCCTCGCGTGTGATGGGGCACTGGAACGTCACCGGCCTGCCGGATCTGCGGTCTGCGCTGCTGGCCCAGGCGGGCCTGCACCGCAACGAGGTCAAGCGCCGCTACGGCGACCTGGCCCCGACGGTGACGGCACTGGCCGAGTCCTCGCCCCTGGCTGATCGTGCCCTGCGGGTGCTGACGGACAAGACCGCGTGCGGGGTGCTGTTGCTGGCCCCGCTGGCCGGGGATGCCCCTGTCCCGGTGGCTCTCACCGGTTCGCTGGCCCGCGACCCGGCCTTCTCGACGCGGCTGGTGGACTCGTTGCGGGTACCTGGCGCCACCCCGACCCAGCTGGTGCCCGCCGCGCTGGGTCCACTCGGAGGCGCCGCGCTGCTGGCCTACCAGCAGGCGGGCGCCACCCCCGACCCGGACGTCATCGCCCGCCTGCAGTCGCACCTGAGGACCCCCTGCACATCCCCCGCTCTACGGGGCCGGTGTGCTCAGGTCGAGGGGATCGACTTGAGGTCACCAGAGGGGTCGACACCGGTCTGAACCTGCACGTGCCGTACTCGCAGGGCTGCCGCCAGTGCCCCGTCGGAGGTGATCGAGTCTCCGATGACCGCCACCGGCGCTACACCTCGTCGCGCCAGTCGCGAAGCGACCTCGTCGTGGAAGCGGCGCTCTGACTTCTCCGCGCCGACCTGCCCTGAGATGACGACCTCGCGGAAGGCTGGACCGAGCCCGGCCAGGAGAAGCTTGTGCCGCTGCAACCACGACGAGCCGTTCGTGACGCACCACAGGTCATGGGTCACCGCCCAGCTGGTCAAGGCGCCGGGCACCCACTCGAAGGGGTGGACCAGCTCCTCGCGGATGCTGCGGAAGCGCGCGCTGGCCGTTGCCGCATCCACCTCCGGGAGAAGGCGGTCCCACACCCTCACCTGGTAGTCGCGACCAGCGAGCTGCATCACCGGGTCAGGCACCGTGGCCCGGAAGTCGGTCCACAGCGCTTCCCACGAGCTGACGCCTGCCAAGGCCGGAGCGTTCCTTAGCCCGCTGGCCTGCCATTCACCGCGCGCGACACGCCACACCTCGGCCAAGGGCGTCGTCGCCGCGAACTCGCCAAGCATGGAGCTCATGGCCTGGTCGCGTGCAGCTGCGTCCGGGATCAGCGTGTCGTCCAGGTCGACCAGAAGCACACCCATCCGGGGAACGGTAGATCAACGCCCTGCTCCTTCCCGAACGTCGCAGCGACGACCTCATCGCCGCGACCGGCCTGAACCTGGTCCACGGCAGGGAGAAGACCTTCACGTCCGTGCTAGCGCAGGAGCTCTGGTGATCGGTGCGAAGTCCCCGACCCGTCCTGCTGCCCGTCGGACCGGGTCGGACTGAGAAGGCGCGAGCTGCGCCGCAGGTCGAGGTCGGCCAGCGTGTCGCAGGGACAAGGCATGCTGGAAGCCGCCCGGTCCGGACCGCTGCACCAGGGCGCACCGGAGCAAGGGGGACGACTCGTGGGTATCGCCTGGGTGGAGGCTGTCCGGTTGGCGCGCGCCAACCGCAGCCAGCACGAGGAGCTCGAGGATCGCCACGCCGCGCTGCTGAAGCGTGCGGAGCGGGAGAGCCAGGCCCAGGAGCAGCGCCGCCGGGAGGTCTACGAGCAGGTCCTCGTGCCCTTCCGTGACGTGTTCGCCCGGTTGAAGAACGTCGACCTCGCCGAGCTGGCCAGCATCGACCTGCCCACCACCGGGCACACCCCGCAGGTCGAGGTCACCCAGGTACGCCTGAGCGCCCTGCACACCGTCGGGGCGCTCGCCGGCGGACTGGGCGTGGGTGCTGGTGCCGGGGTCGGGGCGTTCGCGACCGTGGGTGCGTTCGCGGCCGCTTCCACCGGTACCGCCATCTCCGGCTTGTCCGGGGCGGCGGCCACCAGCGCCACCCTGGCGGCGCTAGGCGGTGGGTCACTGGCCGCCGGTGGTGGGGGGATCGCGGCCGGCACCCTGGTCCTGAGCAGCTTGGTCGCTGCACCCGTGGTGCTGGCCACGGTGGGGGTGGTGGCCTGGCAGGGACGCCGGCAGCGCCGCCTGCAGCGTGAGGGGGCGGACGACCTCGCCGTGGCCGAGGTCGAGCTGACCCGGGCGGAGCAGAACACCGACGCGGTCATCCGGCGCAGCCGACAGGTCCGCACTCTGCTCACCGATCTGCAGGCCGGAGCCGGCGCCCACCTGGAGCGGCTGCGGGTCCTGGTCGAGGCGGAGACCGACTACGCCGTCTACACCCCGGCCCAGCGGGCGCAGGTGGCGGCCACGGTGTCGCTGATGACCACGACGATCTCGGTGATGGCCACCGCGCTGGCTGATGAGGACGGGGTGGTGACCGACCTGTCGGGTCAGGTCGTCGACGACGCCCGCCAGCGCCTGCAGGACCTCGCCGATGACCGTGCAGACGAGTACGCCACCGCTGCAGATACTTCCGCAGACACTGCCGAGCAGACCGGGGCGGGCACCAAGACGGGCACTGAGCCGGCTGCCGAAGCGGACGAGTCGACGAGCGCGGGGGCGACCTCGTGAGCGAGGGCACGGCCGACGGACCCGAAGAGGTCGTCGAGGCCTCACGAGGTGTCGATGCTCCAGCGCCCGGCAAGCCTGATGCGCGCGAGGAGCCTGAGGAGCCCGATGCTGCGGGTCCTCGCGCTCGCCGAGCCCGGCGAGCTGGGATGCGAGCCGGAGTTGGGGCCGCTGCCCGAGCGGGGGCAGCAGCTGCTGCGGGAGCCGCGGCGCAAGCGGCGGCGTGGGCGCTGGTGAACGCCGGCACCCGCCGCCACGCCGCCCAGACCGCGGAGGCACTACGGATCCGCGAACTCGCCCAGCAGGTCGCCCAGCGCTACCGCAACCTCGGGATCCCCCAGCGCGCCGGGCACCTCTTCGAGGTCATGCACGAGGCGACCTTCAACCACGACGCCATCGCCAAGGGCTCGAAGATCCGCGCTTCCACCACCGAGTGGGTTACAGGCGGGTCGCAGAGCGCAGCCGCGGACCTGCACATCACCGATGAGGGTGGGCGGCTGCTGGCCGCGGCCCAGGCGAAGCTGATGGGGAAGGCGACGACCGCCGCCAGCGGCATCTCCCATGAGCGCTACGAGGGGATGCAGCGCCTCATCGGCGGCGACAAGCTCCACCGGGTGGAGAACCTGCTCGACCGGCGGCTGCGGATGAACCCGGAGGGTCTGAAGTTCGACGACTACGTCGATGCCCGCGCCCACGTCACCAACACCCTGCACATCGACACCACCGACGCGGCCGGGCACGCCAGCACCGTGAGCAGCCGGCCGGTGTCCACCGAGCAGGCCCACCACGCCGCCACCAACCCCTCCCGATGGGGGGACAAGCACGCCGCTTCCGTCGTCTCCCACGAGATCGGCGCCGCCATGGCGGTCGGGGCCGCCACCGGTGCCGCCGTCGCGGGACTGATGGCGGCCGCGAGTCAGGCTGCGCGGGTCCGTGCGGGGGAGACCTCGGCCGCGGCGGCCGCCGCCACCGCAGCGGGGGCGGCGGCGATGGGCGCGGTGCGCTCGGCCTCCGGCGCCGGACTGGGCAAGGCCATCGGCATCGCCGCCCAGGCTGGAGCCCTGCCGGCCGCCTTCGGTCGCGGTTCGGCGCCGTCCGCGATGGCCGGGGCGGTCGTGGACATCACCGCCGCCGGTGTCGCTTTCGCTCGCGGCGACATCGACTCCGGGGAGCTGGCTGCGCGCTGCTGTGACTCCGCGCTGCAGGCGACGCTGGTGGGGGTGTGCAGTGGGCTGGGGCAGACGGTGATCCCGGTGCCGGTCGTGGGTGGCCTCGTCGGCGCGGTGGTGGGGCAGACCGCGGCGACCCTGATCAGCCAGGGTCTGCGCGCCGCGAGCACCGCAGTCCGCGCCGAGCTCGTTGCCGGGCAGGACATCGACGCCGACCTCCTTGCCGCCCTCGAGGACGAGACCGCCTCCGCCCTCGCCACCGCGATCTTGCTGGGCGAGGCCGAGCGGGCGTTGGGGGAGGAACGCAACGCCTACGTCAGCACCACCGTCGGCCCCCTCCTCGACGACGCGCTCATCGCCGTCACTAGCGCCGGCCCCGACGAGGTGCTGAAGCGGCTGGCGGAGGTGGCGCGCTGCTTCAACGGTCAGCCGCTGTTCGTGACGGTGGAGGAGTTCGACGCGTGGATGGCGGACCCGACGACGTCGCTGAGCATGAACCCGAACTGGCGCTGAAGCCCGCGCCGAGGACACCCACCCGCCAAGGGCCGCCTCGCTCGCAGGCGAGAACGGGTGGTCGGCCGACAGCGGGTGGTCGACAGGTGGTCGGTTCCTTCGCCGGATGTGCGGGCGGGCGGGTAGGGGCCAGCACGGCCGAGGTGCAGGTCCTAGGTGCAGTGGGCCCGCGGGTGTGGTGGAGCTGGGCTAACGCGAGCAGCGGCGCTCGCAGAACCCGCGCGGGGCCGGGGTGTGCTCACCCCGGCCCCCTCGGTTGTCCGGGTGTGGGCCCGAACGACTGCTCAGGTGGGCGGGCGCTCGCTGAGGTGAGCGCTCAGGTGGGTGCCCTCAGTCGTACGGGCGCTGACGTGGTCGCTGAAGCCCACGATGTGCCGTTCCTGGGTGGGGCCGACGATGCGGGCTATCTGCTGGCGGGCGGCGAGGCGGGCGCCGCCGCGGGTCCAGGCCCGGCCCTGCCACAGGGGAGCGGTGTCGGGCTGCTCGGTGGTCTCACGGTCGGTGCCGTGCTCGGAAGTGATGCGGATGTGCCAGCGCGGGCCGGTGGCTTCGACGATGTTGAGGACGTCGACGAGGTGCTCGACCAGGGCGCGTTCGGTGTGGACGAGCGGGGGCAGCTGAGTGCCGGGGGCGGCGAAGGCGCCGTGGTGGGCGGTGTGCAGGGCCAGGCGGGCGCGGCTGTAGCGCAGCAGTAGGGCGAGGGCGTCGGGGTGGCCGCCGGTGATCGTGCCGGGCAGGACGCTGGTGGGGTAGTTGACCGGGCCGATGCCGGGGTCGCGGTCCCAGGAGAGGCCGAAGCTGCCGTAACGGGAGAAGGTCAGGCGGGCGGTCCAGGTGGCCTCACCATCAGCACCGGTGAGCTCCGCGTCGGGGCGGAGGGCGCGTACGGCGAGGAGGGTGGCTTCCAGTTCGTCGGTTGCGGCGGTAACAGGCGTCGCAGTGGTGGAGGCGGTGCGCATCGGGTCTCCCGGGTGTCGCTGGTGTGGTGCGCGGACGTCGGTGGGTCGCTGTCCCATCGACACGCTAACTATAGCGTAATAACGCCAGGTCTCGCCGGTGCGGGTTTGGTCGTGTCCTGTGCGGCCTGTCCGACAGGGAGGAACCCCGGGCGGGATCTTTCCGCCCGGGGTTCCCTTCCTGCGTCCTGGTGCGCTGGAGGTGTGCGAGTCGATCCCGCGTGTGGTGAACCCGCTGCTGGTTGACTCAGCTGCAGGTCGACCAACTGGGGTGGCTGCGCTAGAAGCGTTCCTCGTGGATGTGCCTGGGGTGGACCTTGAGGATGCGCAGGGTCTTGCGCACCTTCTTGCTCCAGACCCGGGAGCCGCAGAGGTAGACCTCCCGCTGGCGGATCGGGGCGCCGTAGCGCAGCAGCGCCGCTTCCTCGCCCTCGGTGAGCTCGTCGATGGTCAGCCAGGACGAGCGGCCGAACCGCTTGCGCGGGGCCCCCCACCGGCTCAACTTCGCCCTGGGACCGACGATCTCGTGCACCGTCAGCAGCGTCCTGGTGTCACCGCGGGCGGCGGCGATCTGCTGGGCCTGCTGCACCAGGTCGTTCAGCTGGTCGCGGAAGAGCAGCTGCTTCTTGCTGCTGACGCGCTGCACCACCACCACCACCTCGAGAGCGGGGTCGTCCGCCATCTGCTGCACGAACTTCTTCACCAGGGGCAGCATGGGGGTGGCGCCGGTGCCGTTGACGAGGATCAAGACCTTGCGCAGCGCGCTGTTCTCGATGGCCTTGGCGGTGAAGGTTCCGTACGGACCCGCGAGGTACACACGTTGACCCGGTCGGCCCGCGTGGCTGGGGATCTTCACCTGCATCGTCAGGCGCAGGACGTCCCCGTCGATCTGCTCGCCGGTGTCGGGGTCGGTGTACTTGGCGGTGATCGGCACGACGTCGGAGATGGTGAAGCAGCTGGCCGTGAGCCATGACCACCCCTGACCACCCCAGAACCATTGCCCGTACTGCCCCGGCTCCACCTGGAGGTCGGTCAGCTGCTTGCTCGCGCGGGGGTGGGGGGCGATGAGGACGTGGAAGAGGTCACCGTCGTCGTTGATCCACTCCCGCTTCACGACCCGCAGCTGGTACTGCCGGTTGAGTTGGATGGGCTTGATGATGCGGAAGGTCACGACCGCGGTGAACGTCGCGAACAGCAGGACGATCCAGAACACCTTGACCGCGAGGGTGAGGGGGGTGCCGGCGTCCAGGGTGGTGCCCTCGGCCAGCTCGTGGGGCAACGCGGCCAGGACCGCGACGTAGGCCAGCAGGTGGATCCGGTGCCAGAACACCCGCCGCAGTCGCAGCCCGCGCCGGGCCGCGCTCGTGGCGACCACCGCCAGCAGCGCGAGCAGCGCGAGGATGGCCAGGATGTAGGTCCAGTGAACGTAGGTGTCCAGCAGCATCTGCCACGCGGTCTTGTTGGCCCTCTTCGCCTGGACCGTGATGAGGCCCCAGGTGCGGATCCCAACGTGGGCGAGCACCAGGATCACCAGCAGGGCCCCGATGATCGCGTGCGAGCGCAGGATGCTGCCGCGGTCGAAGAGGCGTTCCACGAGCGGGATCCGGGCCATCGCCAGCAGCTGCAGGAAGAGGAACAGCCCGGCCAGGAGCCCGGTGGCCCGCACGCCGAAGCGGTTCAGGTTCATGACGAAGCCTTCGGCGCCCTCCTTGCTGAGCTCGGCGTTGTCGGGGCTAAAGTGGAAGGCCACCCCCGTAAGGACGAGCACGGCGAGCAGGCTGGCGAGCACCGCCCACCGGGTCAGCGTGTCGCGTTGCTTCGCCGAGCGCGGGTTCTTCGCCGTACGCGGCTTCTTCGCGGGACGCGAGGGCTTCCTGCGCGAGGCGACGGCTTCCTCCGTGCCATCGGCGACGCCCTGCTGCGGCACCGGGGACGACGCCGCGGACAGCGCCGGCGACGGGGCCGTGGGCATCTCCTCGGGCGACGTCGTGGACTCCTTCTCCGGGTCGTCCGGGGGTTCGATGATGGGGTCGTAGGCGGTCATCACGGGCTCCTTTCCTCATCACCGAGCGAAGGGTCACCTCAGGAACTCGCGTCGAGGCGAGAGGTGAGGTGGCTCCGTCGGCGATCAGGTCAGGCCGGCTACGGGGTCTGTAGCCGACGGGAGGGACTCCTGAGATGGCGGTGCCGTGGGCCAGGCCCAGGGCGATCGAGGGGTAGACCCAGCACCTGTTGTTGATCACCGGCGAGGCTTCAGGGGGTCTCAGGTGATCGGAACCACGTCACCGCGCCACCGCAGCCGAGGCCGGTGCTGGAGCCGGGGCTGAGGTCACGGGTGGAGGGGTCAGCAGGTGAAGGTCTGCTCGTGGGGTGAGCTGTAGACGCCGTCGCCGATGGCGAAGGGTCGAAGTGGTGGTCTGATGCGCCTCAGCGCTGAACGGTTTCCCGCGTCATTCGTCGAGCGGGACACCGGCGGGACAAGCGCCGGGCTATGAGTACGAGCGGCGTAGCCTGCGCCGCGAGCTGCGCGGCGGGCTGTACGGCGGGGTCGACGTCCGAGGTCATCGGAGGCTCCCTTCGCTCGGTCCCTGAGGGGGAACCACGGTGGCGCCGGTGCCACCGCGGTGGTGCGCGTTCACCTCGTCTGCTGCCGGCGGAGGTAGCGCCGAGTCGAGATGGCTGAAGGTACCCACCACGCGAAGAACTCAAACCTCACGGTCTCGATGCCGGCGACGGGGCATCAACGACGCCGTCTCCGCAGCACGTACAGCCCCAGGCGCGGCACGGTAGTTCACCCACGTCAACGCAGCTGAGACCACCGCCTTCGACGCGTGTGGGGGCAGGAGTGGAGGTGGGTGTGGGCACGGCGTAGCCGATCGGCTCGGTGGTGCTGGCCTCGCCGTCGGCGTCGAAAGTGACGACGGCGACGGGGCGGACCCCTTCACGCGTGTCGGTGGGCATGAGGACTCCGACGTACTCCCGACCGTCGACCTCGACGGTGACGGCGTACTCGTCGGGCAGGTGCAGGGTGAGGCTGGTGCCGCTGCTGGTGCACACGCGGACGGTGTGCTGCGTGGGGGGCTCGACCTGGGAGGGCTCGAGGTGGGTCGGGGTGAGCGGGCCGGGTGTGGTGGGCATGGTCGTCTCCAGGTCAGGTGCGGTTCAGCAAGCGGGGATGGCGGCGCCGGCGAGGACGTCGAGCAGCTCGTCGTCGGTGGCGTAGGCGAGACGTGAGGAGCGCAGGTGCCGCACGAGGTACTGCGAGCCGGTCAGGTAGCGATCGTCTTCCTCGAGCACCTCCAGGACCTCTGCCCTCCCAGCCGCGCCTCGGGTGGGCTTGTCGGCGCTCGCGGGTGGGGCGAAGGTGACGACGTCGCCGGGCTCCCACAGCTCACCGGGCACGAGGAGGGCGTCGTCGTCGGCTTCGAGGTCGTCGACGGTGTGGGCGAGCTGGTCGGCTTCCCAGCGGGCGTGGCGGGCCCTTTCCACCTCGCGAGCGCCGGGGGGCATGGCGCGCCGGCAACCGGTGCAGGTGGGCCAGGGCTGGGGGTCCAGGGCCACCATGGCGTCCTGGCGGTGTCCCTGGGCGGTGCGGCGGGTGGTGGCCGGGGAGAAGGTGACGGCGCGCCCGCACATGGTGCGTTCGCCGGTCCGGCGGTGGGTGGGGACAGCGTGGGCGAGCAGGCTGTCGGGGTCTTCGACGTAGCGCCAAGCCGGCGCCTGCGGGGCGGCCGGCGGCTGCGCAGGGTCTGAGAGGGTCGGGGGGCCGGGCAGGAGAGCCCGTGCGCTGTCCGGGTCCTGGCGGTAGGCGGCCAGGCGGGCCAGCTGCTCGCCGATGCCGGCGGTGCCGGCGAACGCGTCCACCGCGTGCGGCCACACCTGGCGGACCAGGGCGGCGTAGGCGCGGCCCGCCAGCACCAGCACTGCTGCTTCGTCGTGCAGGCCCTGGTCGCGGGCCTGCTGGGTGACGCGCTCGACGCTCACCGCGCCGGGCTGGCCCATGCGCAGCTCGTAGGGGGCGATGAGCTGCTCTAGGGGGAGGAGGCCGTGGCGGGCGGAGAGGACCCGCACCCGGTGGGCGGGGGTGATGGCCAGGGCGGCGTTCAGGCAAGCGCGGAAGTAGCTGCCGACGTAGAGCTGGTGGGCTGGCAGCGTCCGGTCGGCCTTCTTGCCACCGCAGGGGATGACGACGAGCGGCCCGGGCGCGGGCGTGGTGTGGGCGGTGCTGCGGGTGGTCGCGGGGGTGATCACGGTGCTGCTCCTCTACGCAGTCACGAGGGGGCCAGGGAAGACCCCTGGGGTCCGCGAGCGCCGGGGGGAGTCGGCGCTCGCGGACGAGCGATGCGAGACGGCTAGCTGTTCTCGTTGTCCTGGACGCGGAGCAGGAAGGTGAGGAAGCCGGATCGGGTGTCCTCGTCGGTCAGGTCGTCGAGGTAGGCGCGAGCCAGGACGCCCAGGGTCAGTGGTGTCCAGCCCTGCTCGGCGGCCAGGCGCTGCACGGTGAGGCCGTAGCCCAGCCCCTCCCTGCCGCGAGTCCCGCCACCGGTGGCATCACCTGCCTCGCAGCGTGCGCCGGCACCCAGGCTGAAGCCGTCGGGGCGGCTGCGGTGGGCTCTGGTCACGGTGTCCACGTCGGCGCGGTACTCGCTCCCGCATTCCGGGGCGTGGCGGCCGTACTGGGTCCACCCTGCTGCGCATCGGCACTCGGTGAGGTGACGCAGCTCCTGCAGGGCCTGCTGCACCTGAGGGTCGGTGGGCACCTCACCCTGGGCGGTCACCATTCGGCGCCGGTGACGTCTGAGCCGAGCTGGGCGGCCAGGGGGTAGATGTCGTTGGTGAGCACCTGGCGGGTCTCGCTCTGGCTGTTCACCGCGATGGCGATCCCGGAAAGCGAGCGCAGCTTCTCGTGGCCGACCTCGATGAACACGGCCACGCAGTCGTCGGCGAGCAGGGGAGCCACCACCTCCCAGATGGTGAAATCGATGTAGTCCCCACCTGCGTCCTGCCCGGCCTGCTCGTCGAAGTAGTGCGAGGGCCAGCCGTTGCCCGAGTCCTCGAGCAGCGCGATGCGAGTGAGGTCCTCACGACTGGCGATGATGGTGAGGTCGAGGTCGTGGTCGCTGATGAAGGCGTCCAGTGCGGCGCGGGCGGCGTCGTCGCGCAGACGGAAGTAGTTGCTGCGGGCGTGGGCGGTGTAGTCGGCCACAGGGGCGCCCCTTCCTCGGGGTGGTCGCTGGGATGAAGCGGTGAAGGGCCGGGTCGCTGTCCCCGCCCCCTGCTGTAACTATAGCGTCCTAACTATTCGCGTGCAACTGCTGGATCTGCTGATGCGCCCCCTGATGCACCCCGCTTCGCCCGGCGCGCCGCCCGCGAGCGCGCCGCCGGCGCTCACAGCTGCCGCCTCTCCTCGTCTTCGTCGTTCTCCCCGTCTTCCAAAGCCCACTCCTGAGGGTCCGCACCTGCGTCCAGAGCGGCTTGGGTGATGCCCTCCTCAGAGACGGCGAACAGTCGCCCGTCGTGGTGGCTGAGGATGTCCAGAAGGCCGTCAGCGGCGTCCTCATCCACCACGACGAGCAGGGTGCGGTACTCACCGGCGAACGGCAGCACCCCAGCGGACCCCTCCCCGGCGCTCGCGGGTGGGCCGGCGTCCGGCTCGTGGGGCGGGTCGAGGTGGTCGGTGCTGCTCACGGGATCTCCTGCGGCTGGTGGGCGGTCGGGGGAGTGAGGGTCAGCGAACGCGGACGGGCCGCGCGTCGGCGGCCTCCAGGTCGTCATGGACGTCGCTGAGGTCGCCGCCCTCGTGGAGCCTGCCGGCGATGACGGCGGCGTCGGTGAAGGCGTGGGTGGGTACGACCCAGGCCGAGACGCCGCCGTCGCTGTAGATCGCCGCGCGTCCGACGTGGTCGGCGCCGGCCTGGTCGAGACAGCGCACGAGCAGGGTGGCGTTGTCGTCGTCGGTGAGCAGCAGCAGTACGGGGGCCGGCGGTGGGCCGGCCGGTGAGGCGGGCGTCTCGCTACCCAGGGGGGAGGGGCCGGCGATCGCGGAGGTGGGTGTAGTGGTCACGAGGTGGGTCCTGTCATGAGTGACGGTGGCGCGGGCGGCGAAGGCGTCGATGCCGACGCGGGGAGTCGAGGTGAGCGGAGAAGGGCGCTGCTATGCCGGCGCTCGAAGTGCCCCGGCAGTGAGGGTGAAGGTCCATCCGGGGCGACCCCACGTCGGGGTGGCCGCGGCGACCTGGAAGTCGCCGACAACGTGTAGACCGCGGGAGGCCAGGACGTCGCGGACTTCGTCCAGGGTGGCGAAGCCGTCGAAGTCGCATTCCCAGACACGGGCAGCGCCGTCGGGGAAGGCGTCGAGCACCACGCGCAGGTCGGTAGCGCCTGCACCGTCGCTGACCCACCCCGTCAGCGGGGTAAGGGCGGCGGTACTTGAGGCGGTGGTCACGCTGGGCCTCCTGGGGGCTGCGGGGGTGTTGCCCGGGGTCAAGGTGTGGTGAGGCAGTCGCGGTGCGGCCCCGGCCGGGGCTTCTGGGCGCCTGGTCGGCGCCCGGGGCTTCCAGTGGAGGCCCAGGGGCTGGATGGCCTCGCCCCCGAGAGGGGCTAGGCGGGGGCTCCACCCGCGGGCGCCGCGTGTGCGAACTTTCTCGGGTGCTCGCGGGTGGAGCCGGTCTACCGGGTGTCAGCGCCGGTCGGTCAGCGCTGGCCGACGAGCACGGCGGGGTCGTAGCGGGCGTCGATACCCCAGCCACCGCCGAAGTCCTCCACGCCAGGCACCTGCCAGCCCGTCATCGGGTCATAGGTGCCCCCGACGGCTTCGATAGCGCGGGCGAGGTGGTCGAGCATGGTTCCCGTCCACGCCGCGGCCCGGCTGTCGTGCCAGGCGGGGTGTTCACAGGCCTGGTACTGGTAGCAGGCGAAGGCGCGGTGGGTGAACAACAGACCCTGCCCGGTGTCGAGGTCGGGCAGGGCGATGGCCTCGAACGTGTAGGCGGGCACAGGCTCGTACTCGTCGTAGCGGAAGTTCACGCTGTCGAAGTTCTCCGACCACAGTTCATGGCCGATGGCGTTGCGGTCGATTCCAGCCTGAGGGACGGCTTCGCTGCGCATCATGGCGGCCACCATGAAGTCGATGTGGCGCTGGTCGACGATCCATGCACTCATGGGTAGAGCTCCGTCCGGTCGCTGGGTGATCTGGTGCCGGGACGGGGTCGCTGTCCCCGTCCCGACACCTGCAACTATAGCTTCCTAACGTTAAACCGGCAAGCCCACCAGCAGGCCTGGCCGATCCTGGTGAGGGCCGCTGCCCCGGGTCTTCCGCGGCCTATACATCTTCGCTGAGGTTGACGATCTTGAACTCCCCGTTGGGCAGTTCTACCGGCTGCGCGTTCTCAGGGAGGGAGCGAGAACCCCTACCGCTCCAGGTCACGCCTTCTCCAAGAGTGACCGTGCAGCCTGAGCCGATCCAAAAGTCACCACGGACGTCGACTCTACGTAAGCGAACATCAGACATGGTGCCGAACTCGCTAATTTTAAGTGAACCGTGTACGTGACCCCTCCCGATGCTAATTTGGTCATATACGCGCGAATCTTCACTCGCCACATTGATCGTCAGGTCGCCGGAGATGCAAGTGACAACGGTGACGTTGCCACGTATGTCACCGCCTAGGTCCACGCACCCGCCGATGGTGGAACCATGAAGGGCCACTCCGCGCAGTATCTTTGTGTGGTTTCCGATCCTGACGTCTTTACTGATCGTGGTCAGGTACTCAACAGATACGCTGCCGACGGTTGCCTCGTCAACCCACAACGCTTTGATATGCGAGTTCTGCCGGATAATTAAATTGTCTGCAATCTTACTCCCTTTCTGAATCCAGAACTCGCCCCCAACGTGTGCTTCGTCTAAGATCACGGCAGAGTTGATCTCCGCTTGGTCCTCAAAGGTGATGCCGCCAGTCAGCTGCGTCCCGCCTTCCAGGTGCAGCTTTCTCAAGGATGACTTCGAGATGGTGAGCCAGCCCTCAATGCGCGCACTACTCGCCATGTGGAGGCTTCCGCCGATCGTTGAGCGAACGGTGGTGGTGGACGCGAGACTTGACCCGCGGCTTGGAGGGTTCTCTCCGACACGCAACGATCCAGCGATGCGAGTTCCCGACAGTTCAAGCCCGCCGTCGATCTGGACCCCGTACAAGTTCAGGTCACCGTAGATGACGGCACGATCGAGGCGCAGTTCCGTAAGGTGAACGTCCGACAAGTTCCAGGCGTCGAGTTCGGCACCGCTGAGGTCCAACTTCATAGGGGTGAGGTTCGGCTCGATGGGCTCCTGCGATGGGTCGGTAGCCGTCGTATGAGAGGGCGATGCGGGCGTGAGCGCAGGTAGGAGAGAGACGACAAGACGCAGCGCCGCGCGGCGCACTTCGAGCTCGGCGTCACGATCTTCACGGCTGAGAGCTCCGATGTTGTTTCCGACTTATTGGCTGGTGCGGGAACCTGCCCGTCGCGTGCTGGGTGGTGGAACGGTTGCCGTAGGTACGAGCAGAAAATCTCTGCAATCGTGTGTTGTCGGGAAGGGTGGGTAACGGCAAGTGCGTGAAGAACGTGCAGGCCTGCTACCCGCACCGCTGCTGCTGGACTGCCAAGCATCTCGGCCGCTTTGGTGAACCGTTCGTCATCTGCGCGGGTGCGTTCGTGCTCATCGCGTAGCTTCGCGTTATCTAGTGTGGCGAGCGCGACCCTGATGCTGCTCTGCGAGGCTTCGCTGTTCAGGCGCGCAACTTCGTTGCTTTCCTGCGTGAGGCGAGCGTTGTGGCTGTTGACGATCACCCCGACGATGGCTGCGGCTCCGGCGAGGATTGCGCCAGCGAAGACCCCGTAAGGGGCGCGGGCAGCGTTACGGGCGGCATCGAGAGCTTGCTGATCCGTGGTGGCCGCCGTGGCTCCGACCGCACGGCAGGAGGAGCTCAGCGCGCTGGTATCCGCTTGCCCATTGGTCGTGAGCGCGGGTAGGGGGCATCGGTAGTCCCCGTCTCGAGCTTGCAGCATGGGGGCTAGGAAAAGGAGGAGTCCCGCAAGCGCCAGACCGAGCAGGATGGCGAGGACGATGCGCCACCACTCACCTTTGCTCAGCCCACCGGTCGCTCGCTGAGCGCCTGCAGGTCGACCACCGTGTTCGTCGTCGGGTGTTGTCGTGGCTGCCACAGCCTGATCTTGGCGCATGCCTCGCCATCGCGGGTCGCATGGATGCCTCTAGGACCTTTCGAGGCGGGTGGTGGCTGTCAAGTTGGTACATCAAGTCGGCTGTCGTGGGTGGTCACTGGGTCTCAGCGGGGGCCTGTGTGCTTGTGAGGTGGCGGGGCCCCTACCGGCCGGCGGGGTCGGTGAGCCCCTGCTGGGGGCCTCCGTGGTGG
>Ga0160427_10000213_pt1 | contig 38803 bp, 50 predicted proteins | sample SolpanmetagenomL_FD_108194 | JGI IMG/M metagenome (GOLD analysis project Ga0160427, IMG submission 108194) | Solar panel surface microbial communities from Lawrence Berkeley National Laboratory, California, USA - L | ecosystem: Engineered > Built environment > Solar panel > Unclassified ...
CGGAGCAGCCATTCGAGAACTCCCCGTGCTCCACAGCGTGGAGCACGTCCAGGTCATCTCCACTGCCCGCTGTAACAACCTGATCGAACAGTCCCATCGGCCCACCAGGCAACAGGAGCGAAGTCAGATTGGCTTCAAAAATCCAAGACGAGCACAGGAATTCCTCGCCCTGCATGCCCGCATTTCAAATCTTCAGCAGCACACACGCACGACCGTTCCCGCCCACCTCCGAAGATCGAACCAGGACCGTGCCCACCTGGCATGGCAGAACGCCGTTGAAGTGGCTGTCTGAACTTCAGACGGCCACTGCTTCTCCTTGGCCCCTCGCCGATTAACTTGCCAGAACCCGTCAACCAGCCTCTAGAAGCCGACTCCCCGGCCATTTCTGTTCCCATCGAACTGAAGAATGGCATCCGACTCCGGTGAAGGCAACACAGCCGGTTCACATCGTCCCTGGAGCCTTCCCTCAAGATTCGTTCTTGGTCACTCGCCCATGATGGTCTTGAGGACCTCTTCTGGCGACCACTGCTCCCCATCGGTCCAGGCCTGCGCAAAGACGTCTGCACTGATCGCCTCCTGTATATGAGCGATCAGCCGGTCACGGTGCTGGCGCGCCTGCTCAGGGCGGACAGATTCAGTCCGACCACCTTGTGCAGCGGCTGTTGCAAGCAGCCGGACGGCGAGCACGGGACGCCCCCGGTGGAATGCCAATTGAGCGAGCCCCTCGAGGGCGTGGGGAATATGGTCCAGGAAACGGCGCCGAAGACTGCCTTCTAACGTCTGGATGTACAGGCTGCGTGCATGATCATGGTCGCCGATCTCACGGTACACCGATGCGAGATTGATCAGCACGTTCTCCACATCTCCGCCTGCCTTCCGTTTGGCGACCAGAGCAGCTTCATACGTGTCGCGCGCACTGTGGAGGTTGCCCCGGAGTTGCAGGACGTAGCCCAGGTTGTTGAGGCTGGAAGCGACGCCCGGCCAGCGTCCCGCCGCGAGGAACGCCTCATGGGCCGCCTGATAGTGACTCTGCGCGGTCGGCAGGTCGTCTTGGCGCAAGTAGCTCGTGCCGAGCATCAGGTGTGTCAGGGGCGACGCATTGCCCTGCTGCTCGCCGAGGGTCAGCGACGTATGCAGCAGCGCGGTGGCCTCGACTTGGTGTCCCAGGTACATCGCAACCTGACCGGCGCATCCGTACGTGTCCGCGCGGAGTGGCACAGCCAGAGCATCTGAACTGGCCAGCACCCGCTCGTACCACCCATGCAGTTCGTTCAACGCTGGACCCCGGTTCCAGAAGGGGCGCAGGGCGTTCAGTGTCTCTGCGGCCGGCTGGGGCTCCCCGAGGGCCAGCCATTCGCTCATTGACTGACGGAGATTGTCGAACTCCAAGAAGATCCGGTCGACCCACGTTCCCTCCTGCTGAACGTCTCGCAGGGCCCGGCCCGCATCCTGCGCGAACTGCCAGAGCACCGCACGCCGCGTGGCCGTGGCGCGCGCTTCCTCCACGGGGTTCAGGTGCAGTCGCTCTGACGCGAACTGCCGGATCAGCGGATGCAGCCGGTATCGGTGGTCTGCCGTCACCTCCACCAGGGAGCGGTCGACCAGTTGCAGCAGCCGAGCCCAGTCGCCGCCAGTGACGGCCTGGGCGGCATCTGCCGTGCAGCCTGCACTGAAGACCGACAGCCGCACCAGTGCTGCGCTCTGCTCCGGCCCGAGCGTTGCCCAGCTCTGCTCAAACACGGCACGGACACTGTGATGGCGCGGAACATCTGCGTCCTCATCGACCAGCATGTCGAGGGACGTTGACAGGGCCTCACCGATGTGTGCCAAGGACCAAGCCCGCACCCAGGAGGCTGCGAGTTCGATCCCCAGCGGCGAACCGCCGACCGCTTCGCAGATCCGTTTGATGATCTGTAGTTCTTCATCACCGAGGTGCAGGCCCAGGCGCTGACGGGTGGCCCTCATGATGAACAGCTGCGCGGCTCCCGACGCCCGAATCTGCACGCTTGACGCCTGTGCCGGTGGTAAAGGCAGACCGCCGAGGTACATCGTCCAGGCTTCTGCGAGCGTCAAGCGTTCGCGGGTCGTGACGAGTACCTTCACGGACGGACACTGTTGCAGCAGCGTGGAGAGCCAGCCCAATCCCCCTTCGAGCAGTTCGGCGCTGTCGAGGATCAGCAGCACCGAACGCCGGTCGAGCAGATGCAAGATGGCCTGTACCGGATCCGAATCGAGCGTTTCGGGCGCTCTCAGGGCCCGGGCGAGCAGCCTCGGAAGCTGCAGCAGGGTCGTGGACGGTTCTGCCGTGACGAACGCGACCTCGTCCCGTTGGGGGAAAAGCAGCGCCACCTCCTGCGCGAGCCGAGACTTACCTATGCCGCCCGGCCCGACCAGCGTCACCAGACGGACCTCGGGCATGGCCAGCGTACGCAGCAGAATGTTGCGCTCCTCGTCCCGGCCGACAAAGGTCATTCCGGATTTGATTGGGAACGTATACGGCCGGGTGCGTAACCAGCGGCTGTCCAGGAGCTCTTGCCGCGCGGCGAACGGTTCCGTGAGCAAGGCACCTTCCCCCGAGTCCTGCCGCGGGAGGGTGCCGTTGCCAGCAGCCACGAGCAGATACAGCAGTCGGCTCTGCTCCAGCTCCAGTTCTGAAGCCTCGTTCACGGCCGCGGCCTGGACTGCGAACCCGGCGGCGGCCGTGAATTCCGCTTGCCGCGCCTCGGCCAGCGCCAGAGCGAGCAGCGACTGTCGTTGCCGGTCGCCGAGCCGTTCACGGGTGGCGTACATCCAGCGTTCGAGTTCCACCGTCCAGCTGTTCAGGTGCACACCCTGGAGGAAGGGGCCCTGGTACACCGCGACGCCGCGTCCGAGATCACCAGCGTCGACGCTGTCCAAGAAGATCTTCGCGTCACAGGACACGGACGTGGCAACGCGGTCGCCAGCGAAGCTGAGCTGCTCGGGCATGGCCTGTCGCAAGCGTCGCAGGGTGGTCCGCAAGTTGGCGGGGCCATTGTACTCACCACCGAAAAACACCTCGACGAGGTCCTCCCTCGCCTGACGACCTTCCAGGGCCAGGTACGCCAGCAGCATCAGCGGCTTGGGCCGCGTCAGGGGCGCGCCACTCAGCTTGAACTGGCCCAGGGTATGCAACAGCACACCAGATTTTAAAGCCATTCCCCGGCACCTGCGCTGCCCCTGGGCCAGATCTCGTGGCCTGCTGTCTCCAGACCCATTGTTCATGAATGAAGACGTTCACTCACGCTCCAGGCTGGGGTTGTCGGGGCGTGGTCACGCGCCGGACACGCGCTGGATATCAACATGGCAGTGACGCGCGTGTTCTCCGGACGGGCCGGTGAACGCTTCAACGCGCTGGGCGCGTCGCAACCACGGCGACCCTGGAGGAACTGACATGCCCTACGTGAAGACGAACGACGGCACCGAGCTGTATTACAAGGACTGGGGCGAGGGTTCGCCCGTGGTTTTCAGTCACGGCTGGCCGTTGAATGCGGACGCCTGGGAGGACCAGATGCTGTTCCTCTCGAAGCAGGGGTACCGGACCGTGGCCCATGACCGGCGCGGACATGGACGTTCCAGCCAGCCATGGGGAAAGCAGAACATGGACACCTATGCAGACGACCTTGCCGACGTGATCGAGCACCTCGGACTGCAGGGCGTGGTCTTGGTCGGTCATTCCACTGGGGGCGGTGAGGTCGCGCGCTATGTGGCCCGGCACGGTACCGCCAGGATCCGTAAGGTCGTGCTGCTGGGCGCCGTTGTGCCGCTGCTGCTACAGACGGAATCAAACCCACATGGCGTTCCTATGGAAGTACTGAACGGTATCCGCGAAGGAGTACAGCACGACCGTTCCCAGTACTTTAAGGACTTTCCAGCAGCATTTTACGGTGCCAACCGGCCCGGCTCGGCAGTCAGCCAGGGAGTGCAAGACGCCTTCTGGCGTTCCGCCATGCAGGCCAGCATCGAATCGTTGTACGACTGCGTCCAGGCGTTTTCGGAAACGGATCAGACAGCCGACTTACAGGCCTTCGACGTGCCGACCCTGATCATTCACGGTGATGATGACCAGATCGTGCCACTTGAGGCGGCCGCGATGCGTAGCGCCAAGCTGGTAAAGGGCGCGGTGCTCAAAGTATACGAGGGCGCGCCGCACGGGCTGGCGACGACCCACAAAGACCGATTGAACGCCGATCTGCTGCAGTTCATCCGGAATTGAATACCTCACACCAGCCGGGCGTAGTCCAGGTTGACCGGCCGGGTCATCTGACCATCATTACCCTGCGTTCAATACCCATCAGGAGAGGTTTATGACTGCATCTCAGTCCAACATGCCCACCATCGTTCTGGTTCACGGTGCCTTCGCAGATTCTGCCAGTTGGGCCCCTGTCACCACGGCCCTGCTCGTCCAGGACCACAACGTCCGGGTGCCCCCTGTCTATAACCGCAGCTTGCTTGAGGACGCCGCCTCAATTCGGACTTTCGTCGAGCAGCTCGGCGGTCCGGTCTTGCTTGTGGGCCACTCCTACGGCGGCGCGGTGATCACAGTTGCGGGTGTAGCAGAGAACGTGGTCGGGCTCGTGTGTGTGGCCGGTTACGCACTGGAGGAGGGTGAGAGCCTCGCCCAGTTGCAGGGCCAGTTCCCGGATTCCGACCTGGCTGCCAATCTGGTATACACACCTTATCCGATTCAGGGTGCGCCGCCCGGAACGGACGTTTCAGTCAAGCTGGAAGCATTTCCGGACGTGTTCGCGGCAGGCGTGTCAGCCGAGACCGCGCGGGTATTGGCCGTCTCACAGCGGCCGCTGGCTGCCGCCGCCTTCAATGAGGCCGCTCCGGTCGCCGCGTGGAAGACCAAACCGTCGTGGGGCATCGTATCCGCGGCGGATCATACCATCAACCCCGATGTGGAACGCTTCGGCTACCGCAGAGCAGGCCTGAAACGGGTCGTGGAACTCGATTCCCCGCACCTCGTTATGCACACGCATCCAACCGAGGTGGCGCATTTGATCGCTGAAGCGCTCGTCGCCAGCGTCACCCACCCTGGTTGAATCGGACAGGCGAGCCGTGCCCCATCAATGCGCCGAGTGATATTGCAGGATGGTTGTGTTGCCTTAACTGCAATGCCAGTAAGTTAAGCGAGCAGCTCCGGGGTGTTTTCATCGACAGCAGCTCTATCCAGGAGCTGATCTAGCCTTTTATCCCATCCCAAACGGTCTTTAGGGGACACCCCTTCCGTTCAGTCGCGCCTCGATTTCCTCCAGCGTCGCCAGCACCGCCGTGAACGGGACGTGCTCGTCACCAAACATTCCAGAGGCCTCCATCTCCTGGTAATCGTCCCTCAGGGCCAGCAGCACGTCGCCTGCTGGCACCAGGTCGGCCCTTTCTTCCCGGCAGTCGCTGTACTGCACGCTCCCTTCTCTGAACAGCAGAGATTTGAGATCGATGACCTCGTCGCGCAACTCGGAGGAGACGAGAGCGGCCGGGCCGATGTCGCTCTGCATCAGCAGGTGGAGATCCAGCAGGTGACGGGAGAAGCCGCGCAGGCGGTCGAGCCGGTCCGGTCTCCGGCAGGCGACGTGGACCGCCGTCAGCTTCTCCCAGAAGGTCCGGCGAGCATCCAGAACGTCGACCTGCGCCTCTGGCAGGGTCAGGTGCTGTGCCACCCGGGGGTCTTCTGCCAGATACGTGCGGATGGTCTTACGGACGTGCGGTGAGACGGCGTTCCGGCCTCCGAATTCCAGCAACACCCGCCGCTGGATGTAGCGGTTGCCGGTCGGGAGGACGGTGGGGTATTGCAGTTCCAGTTGCAGGTCGGTCCTCTCGCCGACCTGCGCCACCTGAAGTCGGGGGTCGAAGGTCTCGGCTGCCTGCTGCAGCTTCGGTTGCAGCTCCTGAAAGACCATCCGCTCGGCCTCGGCCTTGATGCTGGCGATGGCCCGGTCGCGGGCGTTGCGGCCCAGTTGCCCCAGTTCGGCCACTGTCCAGCCGGGCGTGCTGAGCAGGTCGAGGGTCAGGTCGAGGTCCTCGCTGAAGCGCCTGATCGCCCCGTAGGCCTTGGACAGGCTGGTGCCGCCCTTGAACGCCAGCGCCGGGCCGATCAGGCCGGGCCGGAATACTTCTCCGAGCACCCAGACCACCCAGATGTCCTTCTCGAGAATCACTGGGAGGCGCCGCTGCTCAGCGGCCACCGCCTCGAGCAGGTTGAGCTGCTCTTCCTCAGGCAGGTCGAGCCAGTTCACCGGGCGGCTTCTTTGCGGGCCGTCCGGGTGAGCAGGTCGGCGAGCCACCCGGGCAGGGTGGGCCGGAGGGCCAGCAGCGCCTCAAAGAGGAACGGTTCGAGCCGGTCCAGCAGCTGCCCGGCCTCCGCGGCGCGCTGCCGGCCCAGGAAGGCCAGCGCGGCAAGCGGCGCAGCGAGCGGCGTGCCGGCCTGGTTCAGCACGTAGCGTGGGGCGCGCTGGAAGACCGCCTTATGCTTCCCGAGCTGCATCGTGCGGCGTCCTGTCACCCCGGCCCCCAGGACCGTCACGACCGGCGTCTGGGTACTCAGGCCATAGTCCGCGAGGACCTGGGCTCCATTCGGGACCACTGGAAGCTGGAGTGCCCGGGCGCGCGCCTGTGCGGCGGCCAGCGGGCTGACCGGCACTGCTCCGATAATGGTGCTTTGCTTCGGGCGGACATAGATGCCACGGGCGACGCGGGTGATTAGGCCTTCCCGGGTCAGCCGCCCGAGTGCCTGATCGACTCCGGCGCGGGTGCCGTACGTGGCAAGGTCCGCTGGCACAAACGGCTCGCCAGCCGGGCGGGCCTGGACGAACATCCTGATCTGCTCTTCGACGCGTGGCCTCATTTGTCAGAAATATAATATAACTTATCTGACGAATGTTGATTCTGATTACTTTTATGAGCGGGTTGCATTGGATTGGAAGACGGTGTCATCAGTAGCGATCAAATATAAATTTCACGACCAGCGGGTAAAACTCGCTTTACACGCAAGGTACGGCTCTTCTTCCCGATGCCCAAGCTCAGGCACGAGCACCATGAGCCTTGCTTGAATATCAGGAAAAAACGGTGGAACTAAAGCCAGGACCTGGAAAAGCACGCATGTATAAAATAGGATGTACACGCCTTGCTGCAGAGAGATTCACCGAGCGCTTTCGTCGGTGGGGGAAGCAATAAACGCTCTCAGGTCACGGACAGCTTCTTCGAGGGTATCTTCCCGTTTCGCCCGGGTAATGAGCATCACGGACGCTGCGGCGTCAGCAGCAGGCTCGCTCCACCGTGCTCTCAGGACCGCATACTCGGTGGTGGTCAGCCGGTCCCGAAGCAGGAATTGCAAGGTCCTGAGCGCGTCGTCTGCCCGCTCCTCCCGGGTGCGGGTGTCCTCGGGCTCTATGGATTCGACCGGAGCGCGCTTGGCCGTCTGATGGGCGGGCAGCTTGGAAGACACGCTCACGGCGGGAACTTCTGTGGGGGCCGGATATTTCTCTGCCTGATCACGCACCACATCGACCAGGGCGCCCGCGACATTGCGCACCTGGTACCCGGACGCGCGCAGCGCATCGAACTTGGCCACCCGGGCGAGGACGTGCGCTTCACCGAACGTAGAGATCAGTTGCCGGGCGACCGAGGTGGAGACCCGGCGCCCGACCAGGGCCTGGAGGGCCGGCGAGTCGGCGTCCACCTCGGTCTGGGCCGCGGTGGCCACCACGAAGTGGTAGGTGATGCTCTGCTTTTGACCCCGCCCCTCGTAGATCACCTCGCGCAGATAGCCGCGCTCGATCAGCTCGACGTGGGCGCCCTCCAGCGTGCCCCGGATCTTGTTGGTCCGCTTGTCAAAGATCTTGCACCCCTCCGCCCACTCAACCAGATTGACGGTGTAGCTCGGCAACGGCAGGGTGGGCTCATCCACCGGGTACCGCCGGGCGTCCAGCAGGCGGTAGAGCGCGCGCGTCAGCGGACGGTCGAGGCTGGTCAGGAACTCGAAGTCCAGCGGCTTCAGGTAACGCGCCCGGATCGAGCGCACGATCGGTTCTGCCAACCTGACCTTGAGCACGCTGGTCCCACCGAACAGCAGTTCATCGTCTTCGCTGCTGTACTCCAGTTCGGCCAGGTAGTTGAAGGTCACGGTCGTCCAACGGCGCTTGACCTCATACCACGCCTCGCTGGCCGAGTAGGTGGCCGTCCTCAGCCGGTACAAGGACTGCTGCAGGGCCTGGTAGTAGCGGCCTGAGGCGTCGAGCCCGGCGCGCCGCAGGATCTTGTGCGCGGTCGTTCTCAGCGTGCCGTCCGCTGGGGAGCCGGACTCGATATACAGGTCGATCAGCGCGGCACTGATGTCGTTGTCGAGCCCGTGCGGAACACCACCGTACTTCGGCAGGGCGTCGCAGCTCAATTTCGCGGGCCGGCCGTCCACCTCAAACTCGATGTCCCAGCTGGCGTATTCGTTCGAGATCCGCTCCTGAATGCTGATCAGGCCAAGCCGCCCGACGTTCGCCTCATCGAAGCGTTTCACCTCGGACGAGGTCTGGAACGGCTTTGCAGCTCTGATGGAAGTACGGGACAAGGAGTCTCCTCGGACTCCATGATACCCGTCCTGTCCGCTCCCACCATTCGGACATCTCAGGCGATTTCAGGGGCGGACGCTTCGGACATCTCGGGCGATTGAGCGGTCGAAGTGAACAGATTTCACGTGCCTGACGGCGTTTGGACTCAGGCAGCTGACCGTTCGGACATCTCGGGCGAATGTGCTCCGTATGGTGGTCTGAAGATCGTAAACAACCGTGCCTTGATACGGACATTTCAGGCGATTGCCAGCTCGGGCATTCGGACATCTCAGGCGATTCCTCCAGAAAAGTTCGGACATCTCAGGCGATTTAGATCTTTTTAACTTCGGACATCTCAGGCGATTTCAGCGTCAGATCGGCCGCGTGGAAGGGTTTATGCTCGGTCTACTCAGGCGATTCCAGAGGAAAAGTTCGGACATCTCGGGCGAAAAACACCCTTTTTAGTCGTGTATATCGCCATTCGTGTCTGTCCTTGATGATGATCATCATGTTGTTAAATTCTTTTAAACATATCAATAACATCAAATCAGAGTCGAAACGGCCGGGTCGCGGTGACCTACACAAGGGTAAGGGGTTGTGTTGCCTTAACTAGCGTCACGGCAGGCTGAGGCCAGGGGTGGCCTGAACTTCAAACCACCCCTGACGCGATGGTGGACCACGTCTGGAACGCTGTGCTCTGGTTAGTTCTTCGGGTAGCAGCAGTGACGCTGGTGCGGGAATGCTGGTGAAGATTGGTGATCCGGGCATGCAAACTCAGGAACTCTTGAGCGCGTTTCCGTCGCCTGAGCCCCTGCTGACTTCGCTCTTGTCGTCGTGTAGATCGGTGTTCCTGTTCGATGATGTTGTTACACCGGGCCGTGGAGATGACCTGCTGATGGTCGACGTTGATCAGGCTCGGGATCTCTCGGATCGCGGCGCCATAACTCCGCAGCTGATCGGTATGGATGACCTCTGGGACGTCATGCTCACTCAGGAGGCGAGTCAGGAACGTTTTCGCCGCCTCCGTGTCACGGTGCCGCTGAAGAAGAATGTCAAGCACGAATCCATGCTCGTCCACCCCTCTCCAGAGCCAGTATCGGACGCCATCGACGCTCGTGCAGACCTCGTCCATAGATTGTGTTGCCTTAATCGGGTTGGGGTAGGCTGACTCGCCGTGACCGACGCCAAACCTTACCGCTACCGATTCCCGATGACCATCATTCAGCACGCCGTCTGGCTCTATCATCGCTTCCCACTGAGTTACTGAGACGTGCAGGAATTGCTCCACCAGCGCGGCATTCAGGTGAGCCATGAGACGCTCCGCGGGTGGTGCATTAAATTCGGACCTCTCTTCGCTGAAGACTTGCGCCACCGGGAACCCCGACGGGGTTCCCGATGGCATCTCGACGAGGTGTGTACGAGTGTGGACGGCGTTCGACACTGGCTTTGGAGGGCCGTGGACGAATACGGTTTCGTGCTCAACATTCTCCTCCAACGGCATCGGGACACCGAGGCGGCCAAAAGGTGTGCGGAGCCTATTTGCACGGACATATCTATCTCCCTACGACAAAGCCCCAGCGCACTTGCCTGGGGCTTCTCCTTGAGCTGCTGACTTGTATCCTGCCCCTATGACCGTTACGCCTGATATCTCGCCCATCCCCTCTCTCGGCCTTGAGCCAATCGCGGTACCGAAGCAGGACGCTTGATGCCTTCTCTCGCCGCTCTGAAATCCCAGGTCGAGGCCACCGCTGCCGACCTGATCAAAGCGGGCCTTGCAAACACCATCCAGTCAATCACCGATGGGAACGAAAACGGTCTTCTCTACGTCGAGATCAAACTGCTCGTGCCTGAGTACATTTACGAAGACGATGACCGCCTGGACGAGGTGTACCTGGCCTTCCAACTGATCGAGAGCGGTGAGATGGTGGTGACGGTCAGCGCTCACCCAGACCGACGCAACTGAGTTGGCTTGTCCTTGAACTGATCAGCGCTTGAGCTCCCGCCCTTTCCACGCCCAGGCCCTCTGCATCTCGGCCTTCTTTTATCGAATCTCAGAACCTCTTACATTCTCCACCTCCCAACAACAAAGCCCCAGGCAAGTGCGCTGGGGCTTCCAAGTGGTTCCCTTACCTGTCTCTGCATGTCATTTCTTCGGCGGCGTTAATGTCCAAATCCAATCTGTGTAATCAGAGTGTTTCACAGCATGACACTCGAAAAACGCGCCGTCAGCAAATTCCAGAGATTTGGATCTCAATCTCTTGGGTATGAGGTAGCCGTGGCGGGCTTCAATGTGCAGGATCATTGGGATGTAACGCTGATCAATTTTGACATTCCCTGTGACGCCACGAAGCCTGAACACTTCAGTTTGTCCTTCTTGCATGACCTCAATCCTTGCTTTCGTCTTCGGGTCAAGGTTGGTCATGCCCCAGCATAAGCCCCGGCTCGCCGGGGTGTTGACTTCATCTCATCGGGAACCTGTTCGCTACGCCACCCACTTCTCAAGGGTGTTAAACGAGTCGACCAGCAGAGTGATCTGCTCAGCTAGCTCTGGGGTCGCCTGCGTCCGGAGGCTCAGCAAGGCATCGCAGAGCAGCCTGTCAGCGGCGCTGTGGGCGGCCTCTTTGTCTCCGAGTTGAATAAGCGCCTGAATACGCTCCAGATAGTCATTCATGTGCCCTCCCGTAGTACTCATGGAGCATAGGAGAAGCAAATTAGTCGGAGAGGCAAGGGGCATGTGCAGCATGAGCGCAGGGCAGATCCGCCGCTATGCCTTAAACAGCGCCATAGCCTTGGACGCTTCACCTGACCAACTCAGGAAGACGTTCTTGTCTTCTCAGCGTACCGCCCTTTGGCCTCGGCCGTCGCGGATGTTGCGTGTCAGCGTATCCACTTCCCAACGCGAACGCCCCCGCATTTCTGCCGGGGCGTTCACTTGTTCGTTCTATTTCAGCTGTGGCCGTCGTCTTGATCGTCTGCTGGGCGGCCGTGCTGCCCACCATTCTCCGGCGTGCCAGCGGCAGCTGTTCCCTCTCCGGTGGAAGCGTCCTTATCCTGCGGCGCATCTGGCGAGGGTTCGTTGGGCACCGGTCCTGGCTCGTATCCGGCGTGGCTTGCTCTGCCTTTGTCCTGATTTTCGTCAGTCATAGTTCAGTTCATCACCTCAGTTCCACCAATGGGCTTGGCGCTGCTGACTCTTCCTTTAACGCGAACGCCCCCGCACTTCTACCGGGGGCGTTTGACTTCTACCTTGCCCTTTCGAAGTCCGAAGGTTTAGCACTCAGGACATCCAAAGCCAACCCGTTATGGCTTGGCTGGGGGATCTATAACCTCGTAGGTACACTTGAAGGCCACCGCGTCGACGCGGTAGGTGTCACTCGGATTGGTTGAGTCCTGAACAATGCTGTCACCTGCCAAGGCCAACATCTGCTCTCGCAGGTATTCGAGGCCTTCCCTACACCCCTTGAGCACAGCAGTCACCCAATCTTGGGCGTCCACAGGAGCGATAGTCTGGCCGTTTCCATAAATTTCGGCTGTTGATGCCAACGCCATTTCTGTGTCCGTCTCAGCATGTTCCACGTCAACCACGACCCAGCCATAATGTCCGCGCCCACCAATGAAACGGGCCAACTTGAATTCGCCTTTGGGCATGTTATTCCTATTGTGACCGGAGTGTTTTCAAAAGAATCATCAGACTGCCCAGTTGCACCAGTCCAAGGAAATTCACTGCGTACCGTTCCCATCGAACGACCAAGCGACGAAAGTTATAGAGCCAGGCAAAGAACCGTTCGACTCGCCAGCGCCGCCTGTATCGTCGCAGCGGCCGTCGGCCGTCCATCCTGGCTCTTGGATCGATTCTTGCGATTGGGCGCGATCATCTCGATACCGAGAGCCGCGAGTCTTCATCTCATTTGTCACTGTCGTAGGCGCGATCACCAATCAAGCGTTTAGGCAAGTCAAAACCGAAGGTCACGTCAAGCGTATCGTGCACGAGCATCACTTCATGAGGAGTCGCGCTGACTACGTGTACGGCGATGGGGAGGCCATTTGCGTCCGTGATGGCCATCTTTCTTCGCACTGGCAAACGTGGCATCGATGTACGCTTCGCTGAGGTTGAGTTGCCCATGGTCGGCAAGCAGCTCGTACAGGGTTTGCAGGACACGATCCAGCACGCCTGAAGGAGCCCATTCCTGAAAGCGGCGGTAACAGGTAGAACGCGATGGAAAGTGTGCGGGGAGGTCTCTCCAGGGTGCGCCAGTCCGAAGGCTCCACAACACCGCATGGAGGATCGGACGGTTTGGCAGGCGCGGTCGTCCCCGGCCGTCGGTGCGGCGTGGCGGATCAGAAAAGAAGGGGGCGATGAGGTGCCAATGCTGATCCGTCAACTCCATCCAGTCATGCTGCTCTGTCCAGATGAGCCACCACGTGTGCTCCGAGGCGTGTCTGGGCCATTCTAGGAATAGCTCGATTGAAGGAGAGCGGCTCAGAGACCCTCTATCATGCCCTGTGTCCCTCACTCCCGACGAGCAAATGCTGAAAAGGTTGCTCGACCAGACCGGCATTACACCAGAAGTCGCGGCTCGTATCGCGTGCAATGCAGGGTTGAGTCCTGCTCGAACAGTACGGCTGCTTCATGGTCTCCTTGACCTGAACGTAGAGGCGTTGAAAATGCTGGTTCGGAAGGTGTTCAAGGAGAGAGAGACTGAACACGCGATGGCAGCTGCTCAGGTGGCCGTTGAGCTGGATGCGTTGGTTCTGAAAGAAATGACCAGCAAGTCACTCTGGCCAGCGATCGCACTGACCAACTTCAGCATCACCGACTCCATCGAGCTCACTTATGACGGGAAACAATACGACCTCCATAACTTCGCTGATTTTCAAGGGTTTTCTCATGATGCCACCCAGAATCAGCTCCGGTTGAGCTGGGTTATTTTTGAGTTCGGCAGAGAGGGTGGAAACCGTGTGTGCCTGGAGGTGCAGTTCGAGGCGGTCGATTATCTGACGATTCATCCGCGAGACCCAGAAGTGCCGACCAGTGAAGACATGACCTTAAGGCATATCGGGTTCTTAGGACCCGGCATGTGGGAGCAGGCGACGTATTTTCAGCTGCCGGGACGAGCGAATGATCCTCAGGAGATGGCCGCAGGTGAAGCGATATTGTTTCAATTTCAAGGTGGTCAAGCGGTGGTCGTACATGCTAAGTCGGCGCGGATAAGGATCATTGAGCTTCAGGACAGCGGTACGCCTCTACCCCTTGGGAGCGCTTAAACCCAATACCACCTTTTTGGGATGACTTCTACTCTACAGGCACCGACTTTTGTATTTCTCACTTGTTTTGAGGAATAGCCAGAGTCAGTTCGTTAGAGCGACAGCGGCAGCAAGGATGGTTACATCGATCCTTCTCGCAAGGCGAATGCCCCCGCATTTCTGCTGGGGGCGTTGATTGTGCTGGCTTTTCTTACTTCTTGGTTTTCTTCGGTGTGGACTTTGCCTTCGCACCTACACGGCTGCTTCCCAGCTTCTGACCCTTCTCGAAGCTCGCGCCCATCTTCCTTCTCGTCTCGGCCGCCAGTGCCTTGAAATCCACGAGTCCCGCTTCAATAGTCTCCGCCGACACCTTGATCCTGCTTCCAGCCCGTGTCGGAGTGAGTTCCTTATTAACCTTTGCAAACCACGCCTCGAACTCCGGCGTGCCGTCAATAATCAGGTCTTTGGCCGTGCGGGTATACGTCTCGGTACTGCCCCTCTTGGTGAACTTCTTGGGCAGTTCGAAGCGTCCAGGGGTATCTGCCGCGTCGATATCACCTTCTCGAACGGCGTCTCGCAGTTGTTTGACGAAGGTGTCGCTGCGCTGAGGGTTATTGAGCTTCTTAATCTGATCGCTGAGAGTGATATATGGCATAACCATATTGAAGCACAAAAATACTATTTTTTACGATGACTATCATGTCAGATGTGTCTTTCATGTATTGAGGATGATCCTGAGTGGCATCATTTCCGTAAGAATCTACTGGGGCAACTGCTTCTTCGGAGTTAGATTCAACAATTGAAATTGCTGATTCGAAGCAGAAGAGACACTACTGCTCGTTCGAGCAGAAAAGGCTTCAGAAGGCCCAGTCACGCCGAAAAAGCAGAATGCGAACAGACCGCCGAGAAATGGATACAAAATGGTTTGAGACTTCCCTGTCCTGCGCTTGTACTTGACGATGAACCATATGGTGCACGCCAGCCAGGCAAACGCCAGGAAAGGAGACAGGTTGTCACGTTAACCCACACATGTCATGCCCGTGACATCTTCCAATGTCATTGTCCCACGGTCGGATGGACGCTCACCCGGCCGTAGGTCTCGTGGAGGCGGGGCTTATCCCTCGAATTCGAGTTCGCCCGCCTCCAGTTGCAGCATCTCGCGGTACCGATCGGCAATCTCGTGAATGCGGTCGGTGCTGTCCACCGCGTTCACCACCTGCAGCACCCACGAGGCGTTCAGCAGGTCACCCTGCTCAAGCGCTTCACTGAATGCCCAGCAGTTGTGCGGTGCCAGCAGCATGGGCTCAGCGGCTTGTTTTTTCTGCAACTTCTCCGGAATGGCCCACTCCGGCATGAACTCTCGCCACTTGAACACTTTCGACGCGTCCATCTTCTTCCCGTCGGTGCTCTTGCCGCCCATGCTGTTGCCGTAGAACGCCACCATCTGCGCCGTCGGCCAGACGGCCTTGAAATGGATGTCTGGGATGCGCAGGTACAGCGCGCTCAACACCAGGCTGCTCCCCTGCTGACACCGCTCCCAGTCATACCCGCCGTAGTGCTCCATCACCAGCGCCATGATCTCCCACCAGTCGATGGGCGTCTCGGTTAGCTGGTAGCGGCCTCGGCGTCTTCGGCGTTTGGGTCCGTCTCCTCTTCGGGCAGCGCGCCCTGGCTGAGGTACGTGCTGATCTGGCCGATCTCGTCCATATTCAACAGGTTGAACAGCCAGTCTCCGCTGGTCGGCCCCTGCTCATCGCCTTCAGGGCGGCGGGCGTTGAGCCAGACCGCGAGCTGGTCGGCCCCAGTCTTGATGGTCAGACGCGAGGCGGCAATGTTCGTTCGCACCTCTTCCCGCGCCTCGCTGTAGGTGGTGAGGTTCAGCTCCTCCTCGGGCTCTTCGACCGTGTCGCTGGGTTCCTTCTGCACCGCTTCGATGGCGATCGCGGCGTCGATCTGCTCGCCGTACCCGAGGGGGCGTGGCACGAAGCGCCGGTCATTGATCTCGATCTCTTCCGGCAGCAGCTCGAGGCTCAGGGTCTCCCCGGGCTTCAGCATGTTCCCCACGCGCAGGTAGCTAATGATCCGAGGCGTGCTGCTCATCCCGAGGTGCTTCCGGCCCCACTCCTCGTCGAGGTGGACCTTGTCCCGCACGCGTGGCTGCAGGATGTTCAAAACCATCTGCATCGTCAGGGCGAGCGACTCGCTCCGCTTCGGCGTTAGCGCCACGAGCGCGTCGTGCTCCGCGACCAGCAGTTCTTCCGCGCCGGTCAGCAGTCGACTGTAGAAGGTCTGGTCGCCCAACACCACGGGGCGGTCCTGCATCTGCTTGGTGGCAAACACCATTTTCTTCATTTGATCAGCTCCACGTCGAGATCAATCCCATTCAACCAAGTGGCTGTGGGGGCCTTGAGGTCTTCAGGCAAGGTCAGGCGGTATCGCCGCCCCTGCTTATCCATGACGATCAGCTTCTCCGCTGGATCTTCGAGACCAAGGAACAGCAGGGCGTCGTAGATCACGCCCTGCTGTGCGTCCTCCTCAGCGACGATCACCAGGTTCGGCATGTCGTCCCAGGTGTCACGCCAGACCATCAGGTCAGGCCGCGGTTCCTTTCACGGGAATGGTCTGGGCCGTGACCGCGTGCGACACAGTGATGGTGCCCTTGGAGGGGATATCCATGTTCCACTCCTTGACGAAGGCCTGGATGCTGTACATCGGCTTGCCGGTCGCCATCCCGAGCGGGTAGATGTCGAACCAGACCATGCCGCCGTAGGTGGCCTGGTTCTCGTTGCGGGCTGCAGTCTCCATGATGCCCAGGGCCGGGTCGTTCTCGGTCCACTGGGTGTCGCCGAACTCCAGCTTGCCGCTCTGGCTGCCGTCCGGCACTTCGGTGTCGCTGCCGCTAGTGCAGAAGTTCTCGATGGTGATCGTGCCGTTCGAGAGGCCGATGGTGATCTTGTTGGTCAGGCAGAAGACCTTGCTGGCGTTGGCGGTGGCCACGCGGGCGCCGGTTGCAGGATCGGCAGGGGTGACCTTGGCAACGGCGTTCTTGCCGAATCGGAAGTCGGGAATGGCCATGGTGGTGCTCCTTTTAGAGGGTGACCGAGAACGTGACCTGCTCGTAGGTCTGCGGACTCTCGGGGAAGAGGACGGGGTCCTCGTCGAAGGGCCAGAACGACTGAGCGATGGCGTTGGTGGCCGCCTCCAGGTCGACGAGGTCTCGGTTGACCAGTCGGATCGGGTAGGCCTCGATGTAGCCGACGAACTGGAAAGCGTCTGGAGCTTTCTGCTGCGGATTGAGGCTGGTGAGCACCTCGAGCCCGTGGGCTGTCGTCCCCTTCGGCGGCTCACCGATAAAGATCGCGGGCGTCTTGCTGCCGCCGGGCAAGGTGTATTCGCCCAGCTGCACGCCGGCCGCCGCGAGGCTCGCCACTAGGCGGGCCTTGACGATCTCGGCACTCACCCGGCCCGCCAGTGTTTGGTGAAGCGCTCGGCGAGGTTGAAGGTCTGGAAGGCCCCGTAAGCGACGTTGCGGGCCGGGAGGCTGCCGCCAGTCTTGAGCACCGCGCCCAGGAAGACGGCGGCCGCGTAGTCGGCCGTCCAGACGATCTGCCAGTGACCGCTGCTCACCAGCACCGGTTTCTGCTGTGATTTCAGCAAATCGCCGGTGTCGACGATGTCGCGCGTGCTGCCGGCCACCGAGCCGTCGCGGCGGACCGTCGTGCCGGGCCAGCCCCACTTGGGGTCGGTGAACTGCTTACGAACTGCTCCGTCGAGTTCGCCGACTGCCGCTTTGAGCGCCGTCTTCGTTCGGGCTTCCAGGGGTTGTAGATTCAGCGTCACCGTCACGCTCCCCACCGTCATCACCTCCCGTCTCGAACAGGGTGGCGAGGGCGGCTCGGGTCTTCTCGTCGGTGAGCCAGCCCTTGACCAGCGCTTTCGCCTGCGCCGGGGTGGGGACCTGGCGGGGTGCGAGGTGCACCAGTTCTTCGAGCTCCGTGCTGGCCCGTTCCAGCGCCTGGTCGAACAGCAGCTGATCAGCGTCGTAGGTACCGATGTGCCCCTGAACGGTGCGGTGGTAGCGGCCGAAGCCTTCCAGGCTGCTGGAGATGGCCGCCTTGAGCTTGTAACCTTCCAGCGCCTGCTCGTCCACCTGATCCGGGTCGTACACGATGGTCAGCACGTCGGCCCCGCCGCTCCGGTCGATCTCGACGATCACCGGCTCTGCCTGGTCAGGGTCCTGACGGGTCAACACCCGCTTGAGTGCTTCTGCGATCTTCGTCACTTAGGTTCACTCTCCTTCTCAGGCTGGGCCTGGCGGTATTCGACCTCGGCTTCACCTTTCACGACACCCGGCAGGTTGACGAGGTGGATGATCAGTTTCGTGGGCCCGATCGCAGGCACATCCAACTGAACTCGAGCGACGCCTTCGATCACCTGCCCGTCGATCAGGAGCTGACGGCCGGCCCGCTCCGAGGGGGCAGTGAGTTCGAACTGCGAGAGCTTCGTCATCTGCTCTGTCCTCCTGTGGGGACGGTGATCTCGACCTCACGGCGAACGCCCTCGCGGTTCTCCGCGTCGACCCTGATCCTGATGGGTCCGTTGGCGGGGAGATCCAGGGTGTAACCGTGGATGGTCGTGGGATTCCGAGGATCAGCCTCGCGCTCCCCGAACAGGGGCGGCAGTGGCCTGAATGGCGTCAACTTGGTCATGCAGACCTCCAGGTCGCAAGGAATCGGCCGCCGAATTGCCGCTCGGTGGCGAGGTCGCTGTCGGGCCACGCGAGCGCCATGGTGAGCACCCCCGGCTGGCCTTCGAAGGTGAGCGGGCTGGTGACGCCCCAGCGGACGCTGGTTGGCCGGGTGAGGGGCTGCTCGTACGTGCCCCAGCGCCCGACCAGCGCCAGCGCCACCTGGTCGGCGCCCACGGTCTCCCGCAGGCGAGGGTCGGCGGTGGCTTCCAGGCGAACGCTGATGGTGAGGGACGTGCCCGGCAGCTCGACCGGGTTGCTGCTGCCGGGCAGGGTGCCCAGGGTCGGCGGGCCGGGGAACATCAGGGTGTACAGGCGGGTGCGGTCGACCAGCGGCAGCAGCCGCACGATCAGCGCTACGCCTTGCTGTGCCGGATCCTCGGCCTCTGCCTCAGGGACGAACACCCGGCCCGTCGCGTCAACCACCGTGTAGCCGGGTGTGCGGATCGGGGCCAGATGGTTGAAGATGCCCTGCCAGGCGAGGCTACCGTACTCGACGTCCGTGCCCTTCTGCCCCCGCGCGCCCTTGCTCTCCAGCTGGTACAGGATCGCCCGCACCCCCTCGTCCGGCTGGCCAGGACGCTGGATCTGCACGTCCTGCCCGGCCTGATCGAGGGCCAGCTGCACCTCCGGCCGACCCAGGGCCTGCAGCTCGGCCGTCAGCTCCCCACTCACCGGGCCACCCCAGCGAAGGCGGAAAAGGTCGCTGTCCCCACGCCCCCCAGATGCCGAGTGGCGATGTCCAGCCACTCGGCGGCCGAGGTGGCGAGGCTCTCTCCGACCTTCTCGGTGTCGGACGTCGCGCGCTCGATCTTGATCGGCCCGATGGTGAACGACTTGACGGCCGAGGCCTGACTCATGGCGTTGCCGTACTGACTGGCCGCGCCGCCACCGGTTGCGAGGTACAGCGCATAGGCCGAGACCGCACGCTGCAACTCCCGAAGCTGGCGGGTACCCGTCTCGGGCAGAGGCGTGCCGAAGCGTTCCAGCTGCTCCTCCGCCCAATCTGAGGCACCCTGAAGGTCATCCTTACTGATCAGTGGGGCCAGCGGGAACAGCCGGGCCACCACCGACTCGGTGACCTTGCCGAGCACGGCCATCAGCGCTCTTCGATCAGCTCGCCACTCCGCAGCTTCTCCAGCACGAAGGCGGTGGTCTCGACCTCGACCGCTTTCTTGCCGATGGTGCTCATCGAGTCGGGGTCGGTGAACTCGCCACCGTACCCGGCAATGGCGTCATTCACACGCACGGTGATCGGGCGCTCCAGCTTCTTCGCCTCGCTGGCGGCCGGCGCCTTGAGGGCGGGCTGGTATTCCAGGAGCTTCGTATCGAAGTCAGCGTGCCCTTCCTCGCCCTTGGCGGCCAACAGGCCGAGGGTTTCGAGCTGATCCATGCCGAACTTCTTCTCTTCCAGTTCGACGCCGAACGCCTTCTGGATGGCGGCGATGTTCTCTTTCTTGGTAGCCATGGTGGTCCTCCGGTGGGGGGCGATGCTCCCCGGGTCAGGGTCTGCTGGTGACGAACGGGCGGATCGTGCTGCTCAGCTCAGGCGTGGGCCTTGGTGCGGAACGCCTGGATGTCCGGCTTGGCGTAGCCGAGGTTCTCGCTGATGGCCACGCGCTCGAACTGCGTGTCGATCAGGCGGTCGCTCTCGGTCAGCTCGCTGCCGTTCTCGTACACCTCTTCCAGGCCCGCAGGCGTCTCGATGCCCATGATCTTCTTACTGCTCTCCAGCACGCTGCCCGACAGCGACACGCGGGGGCGTATGCCGAGAATGGTGGGCCACTCGCCGGTGTCGCGGAAGTCCGCACCACGCGCGGTGGCGCCCGTGCCGGTGAAGATGTCGAGCGCCAGGATCTGCGCGATCTCCACGCCGTCGCCGGTCAGGATGTTGAACTGCGCGCCATTCTGCATCCCGTCGATCTGCAGCTGGATCAGGTCGGCCACGGTCCAGACGGTACCAGCGGTGGGCGTGCTGGCGGGTGCGGCGTTGCTGTTGCCGTCGCCGTTCACCGCGATCGCGGTCGCCTGCTTGACCTTGCGGCGGCCCTGGGCGCGCGCAATCTTGGCGATGTAGCGGGTCATCTGGGGCAGCGGCATGCGCCGGCCAGCCTCATAGCTGACCTTGAGGATGCCGCCGTACTTGTAGAGGTTCACCGAGTTGTCGGCCAGCGCCACGGTGTACACCGGCAGCTCGCCGCCCTGCGCGACGCGGCCGAACTCCAGGTCCTTCTCCTGGTTGGTGGTGATCAGACCGGTGCGGTAGGCGCTGCCGTCGATGCCGATGCGGGTCGCCACCAGGTCCGAGATCTGCAGGGCGTTGATCTGCGTGGTCTCAGCGTCCCGGTAGGTGCGGTTCACGAACTCGGGGAACAGCACGCGGTTGGCCGGGTCGGCCCGGAAGGCGTCACCGGTCTGGGCGAACTCGCCCTTGGTGCGGATGCCGGAGGCGGCCAGCAGCTGCTTGAACGCATCGACCCGGTCGCCCTGGCTGTTGCGGGCGTCGGGGTTCACGAGGTCTTCGGAGATCTCGCTCTTACGGGCGAGCTCGTTGAGCAACTGGCTGAAGGTGATGCCCTGCTTCTTGGCGTCCTGATACATGCCTGCTTCCAGCTGGCTGAGCTTTTTGATGGTCACGGTGAGGCTCCTTGTGCGGTGAGGGGCGATGGGTCGGCATGAAAAAGGCCAGATCCGAAGACCTGGCCTGCAGTGGTGTGAGTTGTCGCGGGGCGTTCAGCCCAGGTCGACCGCGGCGTACGTGGCGTCCGTCCCAAGGACGTGCGCCCAGCGCCCAGCACCGCTTCCGGCCGGGCATCTTGTGCCCCCGCTCGCGGGCGCCCCGGCGCTGGCTCTTGATGTCCTTCCAGAGCAGCAGTTCCACCTGATCCTTGGTCGGGGCCGTGGTGATGGTGACGCTCGGGGCGAAGGCGTCGAAGAACCAGTTGACGATGCCCGCACAGCCGTACGTCTTGCCCAGACCGTGGCCGGCCGCGACCCGGAAGGTGTTGGGGACGTTCAGCTCGCCCGCCAGCTGGCGGCGCACACTCTGCTGGATGTCCAGCATCAGCTCGAGCTGCCCCTTCTCTTCCGTTCCAGCCCAAGGCTCGATGCCCAGAATCTCCCGGAAATACTTCAACAACTCGCACTGATACTTCTCGAAGTCGCGGTTACTCGCCCTCTTCCTCGCTCTCGACAGCGCGGCGGCTGGAGAGTTCGGCGAGGTTGATGGTGCCCCACTTCGACTCCACGGCGGTGAGGAAAGTCTCCCTGACGCTGTCATCCTTGATCACCTCCCCTGCCGCCTGCGTCAGGTGGCCCGCCATCGAGTGCCACAGCCGGTCAATGGTCGCCATGCTGAACGTGTCGGTGCTCTTGAGTTTCTTGATCTGCTCCACCAGCGACCCGATGCGCACCAGGAAGTTGCCGACCTGCAGGATGTCCGGCAGGTTCAGCGGCCTGCTCGGAAAGTAGCTCATCGGGTCCGGCATCTGGGCCAGCAGCGACTCTTTGATCTCCCGGTCCCCGGTCTCCAGGATGTCGGCCCGCAGGGTGTCCCACCAGGCCATGTACTTGGACTGGAAGGCCTTGTCGAAGCTGCGCTGCCAGGCCTCCAGGGCCGCCATGTACTTCTCGTACTCGTTGACGTAGTTGATGACCAGCGCCCGCAGCAGCTGCACCTCGGGCAGCAGGTTCATCGGATCCTCGTCATCCTCCAGCTCGTCGAGCAGGTCCTTCACCGCCTGATTCTGGATCTTGGCGTACCGACCGTGCTTGACCGGCGCGTTCCCACCATGCAGGTGGCAGTGGCCCTGGCCGACGTGGGCCGTCTTGAAGCCCGCTGGATTCCGGCACGGCTGCTGCGCATGGCGACCCCAGGCACCGCACTTCTCCTTCGGCTCCCTGACCCGGACGGCCTTGTCCTCGGGGGCCTTCCTGGGACGCCCGCGCGATTTTCGTGTCGCGTCTCCAAGGGGTTCCTTTTTCGAACCGGTCTCCAAGGGGTCGCGATCAGGCTTGGCTTCCACCGATCGTCCGACACTCTTGGTGCGCCTGGAAGCTTGAGTGGGCCCGTCCACTTTGGGGGATTCGGTCTTCTCAGGCAGTTTTGCCCGGGCCTTCGCGGGCTGCTTGCTGACTGGCTTTGGCTTGCGCTCTGGCACGGGGTTCACCTCCTCGGTGGAATCTTGCTTTCCGGAAAGCAAGGTTGAAACGGCAAGAAGAAAGACCCACCGAAGCGGGCCAGGAAACTGAAATGATGGGGAGGCAGGACTTGAACCTGCGACGTGACAAGCTCCTTATCAACTGGGCGACTCCCCACGCATGTGCCCGAAGACTTAACCGTCTGACCTCGGCATGACGATGAGCTTGCCGGTTTACCCTGCACCTTGCGATCACTTCCTGCCCGAGAACCTGCCTCCCCGCAGGTGAACGGTTCAATGAAGTGACTGGGTACAAGGCGCATAGCGAAAGCGCAGGTTGCCGGAGCAACACTGCGCTTTTGAGACCTGCCTACCTTCGCTAGACCAACTTAAGGAAAAGGTAGTGAATTCGACGGCAAAAGTCAATGCGCCAGTTTATTTTGCCGGAGTTTGAAGTCAGCCTGATGCAGGGCGGAGCGCACCAGACGCAGAATCATCTGGTTCCGATCTCGAAATCTCAGGTCGGCAGGTCCCGAGGAGGCGATGACATGCTTGCTGCCTCTGAAAGCCACAACAGCCGAGTAATGAACGACGGCACGCCCGCTGTCGCTTGAAAGCTCTTTCTTCCGCCAGATCAGATCCGCCCCCAACGCTCTGATTTCCGACAGCAGCAACAGGTCTTTGGGGAGGAGGAGTGTCTTCCAGTCATCGAGAGCCACGTCTACTTCCTGAAAGAGCGTGAGCGGGATCACGCGGCCACACCTTCCTTCAGTTTGTGTTCTGTGTCAGTGGCGACCAGATCTGGCAGCGCCAAAAGGATGAGCAACAGGCTGGCCAAACCGGTCCCAAAGGCGACAGGGAAGAAGACGAAAATCGTCAGGAGCGTGACCAAAGCGAGGACCATCGCGCTGATCAGGAGGAAGAGGGTGGACGAACGCATACATTCAGAGTAAGAGGCGCGAACGATGACAGAATGCGGAAAGATTGAAAAGAGCTTCAGTTTGCAGGGGGTGGGGAGAGGGGGACCTTCTGAATGAACCCTGACTCAGGACAGAAGCGGTGGTTTTGTAAGAGTGTTGTAATACCGCTACTAGAGCAGCGCGACTTCGTGGTCATCCACCGTATCGTCTCGTTCCACAGCGTCCCAGGGTCTGGCCTCGTGGTACCCGGGCTGCGGCCGGTTGTCCGGCAGCTCTCCGGGCTGGAGGTCGACGTCCTGGTGCAGGGCTCGGCGCAGGCATTCCATGGCGCGCAGGAGGTGCGGGGACTCGCGGTGGATGCTGCGGCGCAGCTCGTAGGCGTCCCGGTCTTCCCGGTGGGCGTAGATCAGCTCGCGGTCGTCGCTCACCCGTCGGCCCTGACGTTTCCCGTCCTTGATGTCGGTCATGGCCTGCACCCAGCCACAGAGGTCCGCCCAGCCGTCCGGTCCCACTTCGACGCCCGTTTCGCCTTCGAGTTGCGCGCCGTTCGCCACCAGCAGGGTGACGCCGTCCTCGCTCCAGGTGAAGACGAGGCGCACGTACCACTGGGTGAAGGCGGGGTTGAGCTTAGGATCATCGCACCGGACGTACTGGCGGACGCTGAGCAGCTCACCGTGGAAGAAGCGGCCGGTGTTCTGGGCAAGGGAACCGGCCTCCAGCGCTTTCGTCGCCCGTTTCAGGTTGGCGCGGTGGGCGAGGGCCTGCTCGGCGTACCAGCTCGCGGTATCGACGTTGCCGGCATTCAGCTGGCGGCAGGCTTCCAGGGCGTCGCTGTACGCCCCGTGGTAGCTCTCCCGGTAGAGGGTGGCCCGTTCGTCCCACTTGGGCTGAGCGGGCTGTGCGCCAACCCGCAGGACGGGCAGGTCGGGGATGAAGTGCCGGCGGTGGATGCTCTGGGCCAGCAGGTTGATCTCCGCACGCGCCTCGTGCGTAATGCGGTCAAGGCGCGTGCGGGTGACGGGCGGCTGTGGGGTGGGTGGGTACTCGATCGGCACGCCTACACGGCCGGGCGGCTCGACTTCCTGGATGACCGGGGCCGGGCGGGTGGTGTAGATCGGCAGGCGAGCGAGGGCTGAAGGGCGGACCGTGTCCTGCTGGCCGTCCTCAAACTGGACGCGCAGGGTCGGGGCCTTCACGTCCGGGCGTGGGGCGCGCACGATGGTCACCAGCTGGTCGCGGCGCTCGCTGGGCAGCGTCTTCCCCTCGCGTTTGAGGGTGAACTGGCGGCCGACCGTGAACTGGCCGAGGTAGCGCTGCTTCTGCCGGCGCGGCAGCTCGATGCTCTGCTGGACTTCGCGCAGTCGCTGCGGCCGCTGGCCCTCGGGCTTGTCATTCAGGAGGCGGTGGTACTTACTGGGCGGTGACAGCTTCGGGCGCGGCCGTGGGAGCGTCGGCGTTCATGGCCGTGGCCAGACCGGGCCGTACTGGTCGAAAAACCCACCCAGGCGGCCCTCGCCCAGGCCGGTCAGGACGTACCCGGCCAGTATGGACTGATCGTCTTTTGATTCAGGCTTCGACCAGTTGACCCAGCGAATCCAGCCGGCGTCCACCAGCACGCTCAGGGTCTTCCGCGTGGCGAGGGGAAAGCGCGGTTTGCCCTGCTCGTCCCGCTCGAACAACCCGGATTTCCGCATGGCTTCCAGAGGCGGCGTGGGAATTCCGGAGAACACCGACAGCAGCCTGTAGGTGTCCGGAGGGGATGACGCGGCGCTCAACGGCCTCCAGGATACCGTGTGCCACAGAGGCTCAACAATTTCAGGGGTACGAACACTCTCGACCTCCAGGACGTATGCGGTCATCGTCTCAGCTCCAGGGCCAGCCGATGGGCGGCGGCCGCGCCATGACTGCTCTTGATCTGACGGATGTACGGTTCGACCACCTGCGTGAGGTGCAGGTACTCCAGGCGCTGCTCTCCCTTGAGGGTCAGGACGTACCCGGCGGACTGGCGGCGGAGCAGGCCGTCGTCGAGCATTTGCGCGAAAGACTCTTTGATGCTCTCGCTCAGCACCAGCTTCCCAACCAGTTGCAGGTACCGGGCGTGCCGCTCGCGGGCCTGGGTGAGCAGCTGACTGAGCTCGCGGGGGCTGGCGCTGGCCTCGCGCAGCAGGAGATGCTCGGTGCTCCATGCGTAGGGCCGGAGTTCGGGCGTGAGGCTCGGGGCGGGCAGGGGAGAGGCGCTCATCGGGCGATCCCCAGAGAGAACAGGAAGTCGAGGGCCGGCAGGTCAGCCAGTTCCCTGCGGGCCTGCAGCTTCTCCTGTGAGCGCTGCCGGGAACGCTCGCGGGCACGGGGTCCTCCGTTATGACCGGCCCACTCTTGAGGGTGTGCAGGCCGAGCGAGATGCTGGCGAGGGCCGCTTCCGTCAGGTCGAAGTTAACGGCCGCCCGCTGATCGGCCTGGTCAGCGAAGGTGAGGTAAGCGAGGCCCAGGCGCTCTGGGGTGAGCATTCCGGCAAGTGTGTCCTCGGGTGGGTATTCGGCCGCTCCGTCCTGTAAGGCCCGGAAGGCTACGAGCAGCGCCTCCATGGCGAGCTTGGTGTCGTGGGCGTTGAACTCGAGCTCTGCCTCGGCCGCTCTGTCCTGGATGCTTCCGGCCAGGTTTGCCATCTCCTGCCGGTCATGCTCGTCAGTGAATGACCGATGACACTGACGGTCAGCAGCGCCGCCCAGGTGGTCTTCAGGATGCGCTCGGCGTTCACGGAGGCTCCCGGTCCCAGTGCTCGGTGAGTGGGCGGCGCTGCTTGAAGCTCTCGATCTGCAGCTCGAGCCAGCGCCGGGCCTCGTCGAAGCGCCGGATCGGCAGGGCGTCATACCGGGCCAGTGGAATGCCCGGCTCGCCCATCGCCTCCTTGAAGCTCCGGTATGCGCCCGGCCAGGCGCCAGGGTGCACCCGGCCGAGATCCTGGCAGAGCTTGCTGATCTCCGAGGTCATCACAGAGTCCATCCGGATCGGTGTGTTGTCGAGTCGTTGGACGAGCTGGGCCTGAGTGCTCTCGATCACCGAGGTGCGTTCGGAGAGGGTGAGCTGCTCGGTGCGCAGCGTCATCATCATCTGCAACTGCGCGAGCATTGGATCGTTCGGCAGTTCCGGAAGGGTCTGGGCCAGTTCGGCCCTCCGAGTCTGCTGGAAGAAGTAACGCTGGGCCAAAGCAACTGCGGCCTTTGAGGGATCGCTGTTCATGGCGACCAAGTAAGCGGCATAGCGGGTGAACTGGTAGTCGAGGATCTCTCGTGTGCTTCCACTTCCGATCGAGACCATTTTCCTGGACCCAGGAAAATGCAGCTGGGACGGGTTTTCGCTGTTCTCGCAGGATTCGATGGCCCTTGTAATGGCCTGCTGAAAGTTCTCCCACTTGGAGTACCCGAGGCTGACCATCAGGTCACGGGCGCTCCAGAATTCGGAGCCGTCGTTGTGCGTGCGTCGCATCTGGTCGAATATGTTCTGCTCGGACTTCTGGATGTCCATGTCATCTCCTCGGGTGGGATGAAGAGCGGCGCCCTAAGTTGGGCTTAGGGCGTGGGGAAAGGATGGGCAGAGTGTGCCCCTCCTTCGACTGGCGATGTTTGGCGGTCGCTCACCGGACTTGAACCGGCGGGGGTCTCTGGCGACGTGGCGTGAGGGCGGCCGGCAACTGGGTTGCATGGCGCGCCCTCTCGGTAGATCGGTGGAACAGAGCATGGTCTACATGGCTGAACCTCCAAGACTGAAGTGGCCGCCCCTGACCGTCGAGGTCACCGGCTGGACCGGGAGGCGGCTGACAATGTGCTGGAGCGAGGGGCGTAAGGTGCGGGGATGACCGACTCCACTTCCGGCCGTTCCTGGGCCGATCAGCTCAACGCGGGCCAGTTGGCGATTTCACGCAGCATCCAGATGGCGGGCGCGACCGGTCAATGGTCGGGGTCGGTGTTCAGCTGGACGAAGGACGGGGAGGAGGTGGCGGCGTCGGAGGCCCACGAGAGCCTGTCTGAGGCCTTCGATGAGGCCACCTCGCGATTGCCCGAGCAGTTCAAGAAGTAGAGGGTCTCAGGCGGGGTCGAGCCGTCGGACGCATCAACAACTGTCGTGAGATTTCTGGGTGACGTCCCTACAATTTATGCATGAGGCCGTGGCTTGCCAGTGCTCCACTCACGCTCGTTCTGATGGCCTGCGGCTCTGATCGGCTGACTGTTCAACCATCAACGCCGCTTACCGTGGTGCTGGCTCTCCCAGCGAGCACGCTCAAAGTGGGGGACGAATTCACCTTCACTGCCAGCGTGGACGGCACGAGGGCGTATCTCTACCTGTACGCAGTAAATCCGGCGGGCCAAATCAATCAGCTACTGCCCAATCGGACGGGTTCCGCTGCTCAGCCACGGTCAGAGCAACCCTTTCTGGCTGAGGCCGGACAGACGATTGCTGTTCCTCCGGCAGACGCCCGGTTCTCGATCTCCGTAGATGATGTGGGCATGTCTACACTGGTTGCTTTCGCCAGTGCTAAACCGCTTAATCTGGACGCCCTGCGGACGTATTCCTCGGCCAGTGATACCTTTCCTCAGATGAAAGTCGCCGGGTTAAGTGCCTTGAGTGCGGGTCTCAAAGTGTCCGCCGACGCACAGCCTGGAAATCTTTACGCTCAGACAACCGCAGCGTTCACTGTTATGAGATACAGCTTCTGACGTGTTGCAGGTTCAAGTTCCAAGTGAAGGAGTGGGTCCTGAACGGCATGTACGTGATCAATCTCCAGTTGTAGTTTGGCAAGACGTACCGCTCTAAGGAACTTCTGTCTCACGTGTTTTGTACCTGGTCGATGCTGCCGCCTGAAGTTCGCCGATGTTCTGGTGTTCGAGCCTTTCCATGATTTGCCTCCGTGGGTGCTGTGATGTGTGATGGGGGTCAGTCGTCCAGTTCTGTTCGCAGTCCGGCCACGAAGGCCTGGAGTGACTACTCAGCACGACGCCGGATGTGGTGAAAAACCACGGAACATATCGATGAATTGATATCTTCCAGTCATGTCGATCTTGTTGCTCGCGCTTCTGTCGAGCAGGCTGATTGTTCCGACGACGGTCGTTCATTTTTCCAGCGGCCAGAACGTCACGGTGTCCGGTCCAGGAAGTGACGCGGAACGCTTGAAATACGGTGAGACGTCCGCCTGGGTGAATACGAGCACAGTCATCTCTCCACGCCAAGACGTGGCAGCCGTACAGTTCTGTGGTAACCATACGATGGAGTCCGGCTGCGTGGTGTATCTGGCAAGACCGACGGGCAGGATTCAGGAGCTGAAAAACAGCGACGTGACTCCCTTGCTCTGGACAGCGGATGGACGCTACCTGATCGGAGTGGACCGTAATACCGTGCGACTCTGGAACCTGTCGGGTACTTTCCGGTCCGTGATGCCGCCACCTCAACCTGGAATGCCCTCATCACTGTTTGAGGTGACCCGAATCTGGCTCGACCGGGGCGGTCTCTGTGTGGCGAGTGTATTCCGGACCACTCCCGACCAACCGCGGTCCGGGGACGCACCGCCTCTGCCGCTCAGCACCACAGCCGCGACCACCAGGTACGCGCTGCCCTTCCTGACGGAGCTGACCACCACTGTATCTGCGCCCCTGGCGGCCTACAGGGTTCCGGAAGCCGCCTGCTGGATACCAGACCGTTCCTCCTAAGTGTCTGTTCAGCCAAAACTGGTGACAGCTCAGCATGAAAAGAGATTTCGTCAAGTGTGTCTCAGACCCGCTCGGGCCAGTGCCAGGAAGGACTGAGTAGTCCAGCCTCGTCGTAAGGCACGTTGTGGGCGAACAAGGCGCTGCTGCCGACCTTGATGTCCTCGCCTAACTGCACCACGTCCTTAAGGCTCAAGGTGTCGGTGAACGGATCGAGTTCGACTTTGAGGGTCGGTGTTTGCGGTCGTTCGGGGGTGGGTGTTGATGACTTTGGCGGTACGGTGCTGGCCGTTGGGCAGAACGAAGTGAACTTCGCGGCTGAGGCTGGGCATCTGTGGGGTCATGGGGCTCCTGATCGGGCGGGGTTTACCAAGCTGAGGCGTGGGCGGAGGCGGGGAGGAGGGGTGGAATCAATAGAGTTAGAGTGTTTCGCATAGTCAGTCCTATACGACTTGCCCTAATCAGCAGTCTGAGCGATCAGCATCACCCCAAAAGTCTGGCAAGGGATACTGGGGCATGCGCTTTGGCGGCTTGAAAGACGACCCGGTATCTTTACCCAGAGTGTTCATCAGGGAGCCACAACAGTTCATCGTGGTTGACCTGCTCTCGCAGGGACAGGCTGTGTATCACCACACCCGCAACTGGACGAAGGATGAAGTCCTCGCTTGGCTGCGGCACTGGGGAACGCTCGAAAGCTGGCAGGTGCATGACTGGCCTGAAACGTACCTGTTCCGCTCGTGGTGTGGGATACACGCCTCCTTCTTCATCAAGGACGACACGTTGACGTTCTTGTCTGACCACACGACCACTGTCCCGCCTCAATAAATCAACGCGGGTCACCTCAAGCTACAGGGGTGGTCTGGCTCGCCTATACACTGCCTGCTACCCTGGCCGTATGGGCTACGACCTGATGGTCTACAACCTCGACCTCCAGGCCCGAGCCGAGCGGGTGGCCGCCTTACAACCGGACGAGCTGAGACGCAAGGCGGTGCGGGCCGCCAGTGAGAAGGACGCCGCCGAACTCTGGTCGATCATCGAGAGTTACCTGGTCACGCGCGGAGGCCGGGGCAGTCGCGTCAGCCGCCACACCCTGATCGCCTACGGCCAGGGCCTCGACACCCTGCTGGAGTTCTGCGACCGCAGCAGCATGAGCCTCCTGCGCCCGAAGCCAAACGAGCCCTTCTCGTTCATCCGGCAGCTGGAAGTCAGCGGTGTCGCTCCAAAGACCGTTTGACAGCCGCGCGCTGCGTCTTAGCCGCCCTGCGCTGGGCCGGCGCAACCGACGCTGCGCCGTTCACTGACGTGCGGGCCGCCCGCGATCCGGTCACGAAGACCGAGAAACGCGGGCCGTACAGCGACGCCGACCTGGTGAAGCTGCTGGCGAAGGCTGACCCACAGCAGCGCCTGTGGATCCTGCTCGGCGCACACACCGGCCTGCGGGTCAGTGAGATGCTGAGCCTCCGCCGGGCCGACCTGCACCTGACGGGTGACGAGCCGTACCTGATCGTGGACGGGAAGGGCGGGAAGCGGCAGAGCGTGCCGGTCAGCCCGACGCTCGGCGCGGCCCTGAAGGCCTGGGTGGCGATGACGCCCCAGGTGGGCGAGCGGGTGCTGGCGGTCACCACCAGCCGGGCGATCGAGATCAGCCTCTCGAAGCTCTGCGTAGAGGCCGGGGTCGAGTACGGCCGCAAGCACGTGCACGGCCTGCGCCACAGCGCCGGCACCCGGGTGTACGTCGAGACCAAAGACCTGCTGGAGGTGCGCGATCACCTTCGGCACCGCGACATCACCTCATCCGAGATCTACGTCGAGTACGCCCGCAAGGGCAAACCGAACGTCAACCGGGACTGGTAGGTTCACAGCTCCCTGGTCAGCTTCTGTTTATTGCGCTGGCTGCCAGATCCGGATGCTCCAGTCGCCCGAAGTTGGACGCATATCCACCTGCCATGTTCCGGCCATGGTGATCTAGCTGCCCTGCCCGTCCGGATCTGTCATAAAGGGGGCGAGATTCAGGCGAGAGGCCACCACGGCCGGCATGACATGCGTGAACGTGTGACAGCCCCCTTCGTTGCAATCACTGGGCACCGGGTCTACCCCCGCAGCCTTGAGAATGTCCGCGATGGTCCGTTTGGAATCGGCCTCGCTGCCGGAACCGGGCTTTAGAGCGCATGCGCAAAGGGTCAATAGGGCCAGCAACAGGAAGGAGCACACTCGAGCCACCATCGGGCGGATAGCATCAAGTGGTAGCGGACTTTGTCGGCCTATGCCTTGATCCTTTTTATTCTCTGGCCGTGGAAGTATCGCGACTGGGCGTACTGCCCAGTCGCGATAGCATGCTGGCAAGTTGCCGAACTGGCTTGATTCTGGCTAATTAATCACGGGAGATCCATAATGGCTGACTGGAACATATTAAAGCTTGCTGGCTATTCGATTCAGAGTGAAGACGATATACTTGATGCGCTGCCGAAATTTCTTCAAGATCCATCTGTTGATAGACTTAAGTTTACAGTATCCGTTATTGCGGATAAATCAGAGCCTTGGATCATTCGCGCCGAGGCTTGTAGGTTTATTAGAGACATAGAGAGTGGTGGTTGGGGGAGTTTGGGGATATGCACTGCGGTTAGCGATATCCTGATTGACGAGACAGAACATCTCACGCTCAAGCAATGGGCAGCATTTCTTATTGATAGATGTCAAGATAGTCGCTTGATTGCAGTGCAGGTTTACAGGTATGTGAGCAAATCTGATGAAGTTGGGCGAAATATGCTCGAATCCCTCGGCGAGTCAGATTTGATCTCTAAGATTATTCGCACTGAACTCGAGAAAGTGCTCATGGCCGATGTTGAAGTCGATGTAAGGCAGAAAATAGAAATGCTATTATCAAATCAAGAATGCTTTTAAAGCAGCTGATACTAAGCGCTATTCTGCATTGGTAAAGCAAGAAGATAAAGACTTTTATCATTCATCTTCCCACAGGCGTTTTGATGTTTCCCGATGAGTCAGGGATAAGTTTTGATACACCAGAATGCGAGATTGAATGTTTAAGTAGTGCTAGGCCCGGCTCCCGCTCGGCGTCGACCTCTTTGACACGCTCCCTGCCGACGTCGAAGTCCAGGGGGGCTCCCCTGGTCTGCTCACCCATCCTGAGTTCGATGTTCATTAGCCTCCCTGTGGCCTCCCGGCGGGACTCGAATCCCCTGGCGGCCTGTTCCGCAGATGGCAGACGCCCGGCTGTGGGAGTCCGGGCGGGAATGTGTGGGTTAAGCAGCGTCTCGTGCTGCGTCGCGCCAGGGCCGGTCCCTGGAATGCCCCGCTGTTTGCTCCTGCTGGCCCAGCGGGTGGCCTCGGCTCAGGGTTTGGGGTCTTGGGCCTGAGCGCCCTCACTGCGGTTCCTGTTGATGCTGTGGATCGCGCTGCCGTGAAGCGCAGCGCCCTGGCGGCAGGCCAGGCTCAGTGGTTGTGTCACCCGGCGATCTGAGGGGCCGGGAAGGGGCGTGCTCCGTGATGCTGCGAGTTCCGGAGGGCTGCCTTTCACCGTCCTGGAAGCGAACGGCGGTGGGTGGGTTGATCTCGGTACCCGGAGGTCCGGATACCCTGCAGGCCTCACACCTGCCCGTGCCCTCGCAGGGGCGTCGGTCTGTTCTGGCAGGCTGTCATGCGTCTCGCCTCGTGACGCTGCCGGGCTGCCAGAACGGCAGTGAGGCCCCCGGCAGCCGATGATGCTAGAGCTGAGAAATCCCGTTCAGGACGGGCAGGCGCTGCGGCAGGGACTCGCCCCGCGCCTCGGTCATGAAGCGCGCGATGACCAAAACGCGGACAAGTGCGGTGCCGGGGAGAAGCGCAGGTCGCCCGCTCACGCCGACGCCTCAGCTGGGGTGTCGGGGTAGGCTGAGGAATGGATGAGCACGCCCACCTGGCGATGACGAAATACCTCCTGAGCACTTGCGCCCTGAACACCGCACTGATCCACTACCTGCGGTACCAGAGCCTCGCCGCGGCGATCGAGGCGGGAATGCAGAACCATTACGAGGCGTGGAAGGCGGCCGGACTTGAGTCCGAAGGTGCTGAGGGGTTCCAGAATGAGCGGACGGAGCTGCGGCGGAAGCTCGCAGAGACGCTGACCCAAGGGCCTTGCCCTGAAGCTGGGCCGAAGTAATGCACCGTGGCTCCAGGCCAGAGCGTGCTGTTGCCCGCTCACGCCGACACCTCGAAACGGCATTCCGATGAACCTGGAGCAGAACCGCGAGAAAGAGTTGAGACAGACGCCCCCGATAGACTGAACTTTGGGAGCTGAATATGCCGAACACGACCGATGAACGAAATATGGGACGCGTTGTCCTGCACGACACCGATGGAATCCTGGTCAGCGCTGATGTCGATCTGGTGCGGATGGCCATGCCCAACATGAACACAGACACGGCAGCCTTGATTCTCGATACCCTGCATCCGAAGGCCGTCCTGACGGGAATTGGGATCAGGTGGACCCAGTCGGGCAGCTTCGCCGAACTTTATGGCGTGCATTTCAAGCCGGTCTACCTGGAATTCACGCTCGACCATCCTCTCCGGTTGACCTTGGCCGACTACATGTCGGCGGAAGCTGACTTCGACAAGCGAGATCCACAGCGGGACGACAAAATGCCCCTCGGGTTGGTGTTGCGGGTTGTTACACCACAGGGCCCGATCCTGGTGAACCCACGCGTTGAGATGCAACTTCTGGGCTCGCTTCAGGTCTTCCGACTGCAAGACGCCTCCCCTACGCTTCTGGAGGCCTAAACCTTCTAACATATGAACTGAATCCAGCGCCGCAGCGTACCCCACGACCAGCCTCGGTTTCAGCTGGGTGATGGAATAAATTGGGCCATGCGAAGACTTGTGCTGGCGCTGGGAATGGCGAGTGCGGCTTGGAATCAGGCCGCACCGGGCATCTGGATTAATCGAGCCAGCGCTCCCGACGGTAACTTTCCGAGACTCAGCGCTATAGCCACTAGCCCTGCTGAACTGGGCGCTAACTTTCTGACGGCGGTGTATGTCATTCCCGGCGCGGCCTTCGACCTTGCTGTTTCGTGCATCACCATGACCAACGCGGGCAGCCTGAGTGGAAGCTTGGTGGCCTCGTTCAACACATTCACTTTTCGGCAGACGACCATCAACGACACGCTGAAAACGGGCCTGCAGAGCAAAGCTTCTCAGCGCGGGCGGGGGCGTCAGGACGGTGAACGGGAGCGGGCTCAGCAGGGCGAAGGGCAAGAGGGCAGAGGGCGTGGCGCCTGTCCATAGGGTTATATGCGGACCAGGCCGGACTGGATTTCGGCGCGTGGTGTCCGATAGGCTCAGATTCACTTGTCAGAATCCGTAGCATCCTGTGGAGTTCGGGTCGGTCTCAGCGGCCTCCGGAAGCGTGTTCGGTGAACACGCGCTCCACGCCACTCTCTTTCAGCGCCCGGAGCTGCGCGGCCGTGTCCTGATCGTGTTGCTTGCTGACGCGGGCATACCCGATCTGCATGGTGCCTCCAGGGTTGCAAAATTCTGTTGCTGATGCTGATTATTGTGCAACAGAATTTTGCAACGCAGGGAGCCGCATTCCATCGAGGCGTCAGAATCATTGCGGAAACGAACGTTTCCGCAATGATTGGGGCTATATAGGATCAGCCCCGACGACGCTTCTCCAGTACTTTTAGGTTATGGGTCTTGATCTGCTCCCACTCTGAAGGACCGTCGCTCACAGCTTGCCGCACGATTGTCAGTTCTGCTTGGGCTAGATGAAGGTGCGCTTGAGCGCTCTTTAGAGCACGCTCGAAGTTCTGTGCCAGTAGGTCGACTTCACTGGTCAGCCCCGCTGCCAGCAGATGGTCAACGACATCCAAGAGCGACCGCTGATTCTTGATCCAGTCTTGCATCGCTACGACCGTCCGACTGATTCCCCCCTCTGTATCTGCCATTTCGACGTAGGAACGGACAAACGGGTTCAAGGGCGGTACATCCAAAGGCTCACCGAAAAACTCCCAGTGCCCTAACAATTCCTGCACTTGCCAATAGGCGGTCAATTCCGGTTCTTCGAAATCTTCTATAGCGTCCAGATGATCGAGTTGCCACTGTAGCCGGTAGGCCATCCACTCTCTGAGCGAAAAGAACGTTGGACGGCCTTCCAGCGCTGCCAATCGTTGGAGCGCTGCCATCGCCTCTTGACGATTTGCATCAGCCGCCATGCTGATTAGATCTGAGAGCGGGATGACAGCTTCGCCTTCAGTCGACATGATGCGACTCTCGGCCAGGTCGCCGAGGTCGTGGATGCTGAAGAACATATCGGACCAGCCAGCCAGAATCGCTGACCAGCTCAGGGAGGTGTGAGGCCAGGACATGCCTAAGAGCATAGCCGGGCCCCATACCCCGCAGAGAATATTGGATTGTCTGAGTAGGGTTATCGTGCTTCCGAATGTTGGCCAAAATATCGACCTTCGCTAGGTTAAGCCCCTCCATTGCAGATACCCCAATCCTGCGGCATGTCCGCATAGCGAACATCGAGCTCTTCGGCTGCTTCCTCTAAGGTCGGTGGGGGTTCCATTTCAGCACGGTACCACTGCTTCTAAGGGCACCAAATCTTCAGCCCGACAAGATGAAATGAGGTTAACAAACGCGCTTTAGACGTAGAAAACCGCCCACATCCCGGAGGACGGGGCGGATAGTAAGGTCAGGGTACACTTTGACACGTCGGCCGTTTCAAGACGTTCAAATCAGAGCGGATCTCTCCTGCACGCGCCCTTCCACCCGCATGGCCCAGAGCCAGATCAGCCCCCCAAGTCCTTGCGCCAGAGCAGCCGTTCCAAACCACAGCGCTAGGGGGAGGCGATCCAACCAGGGGGAAACCAGCAGCAGGCTCAGAGGCATCCCCACACTCGAGATCATCCCTAGAACACTGAATACCCGGCCCAGGAAGTGCTGAGGAACCAACTGCTGTAACAGCGTCTGGAACGGAATGTTGCCCAGTCCGAATCCGAATCCCAACACGGCCGCACTGGGCCAGAGCACGCCGACCGCTGGACATGACCACATCACTGCATACGTTCCCGCCGTTAGCATCAGCCCGGCCGCGATGACCTTCTGTGGAGCGAAGCGACTCCCCGCCGCAGCCAGCAGCATCCCCGAGAACAGCATGCCCAGACTCTCCAAGGCCACAAAGGTGGCATACCCGGTGGCCTGAGCTCCCAGGCGCTCGAAGAGCTTGGGGAGGATGGCGGTGACGGGTGCCAGACTGGCATTGAGCAACAGGGCAATGACCGGCGCCAGGAGAAGCACGCGGGAGCGGCTCATCAGCTGTATTCCGCCGCGCAGGTCACCCCAGAAGTTGAGAGGCGCTTCCCGAGCCTCGACTTGACGAGACACTCGCACCCAGCCCATCAGGGCGGCCATAAGCAGGAAGCTCAGTCCGTCTCCGATGATGGCCACTGCGGGCGACCACTGGGCCACGATCCAACCCCCGGAAAGCGTCCCCAAGAGCCAGGCGCCCCGGCTGGCACTGCCCAGGAGTCCATTGGCGCGGGCCAGGGCTTCGGGAGCAACCAGGGTTGGAACGACTGCGCTGCTCGCAGGGCTTGCGAAGGTTCCAGCCAGCCCCGTCAAGAGCGCGGCCCCATTGACCACCCACAGGGGCACGTCCCCCCAGGCCAGCGCCAGACCGCCCACGCTCAACTGCAACGTACCCCGCAGGAGGTCAGCACCGATCAGGGGCCACTTCAGGGGGAAGCGGTCAACGAGGACACCAGCAAAAGGCATGAGCAGGTTGGGGATCAGCGTGCAGGCCAGGGTCAGGGCCATCTGCTGGGCAGAGCCCGTCTGATGCAGCACGAGGAAGCTCAGGGCCAGGCCAGCCAGGGCCGTACCGAACTGAGACTGCGCAGCGCCGACGAGCCAGATCATGAAATTGCGGTTCCAGAGCGGTGAGGTCATGGCGTCAGTGTGCGGAGGAGGCTACCGGAAGAAACAGCCGCTTTTTCAGGTAGCGTGTTTCTAGACTGTGGGCATGACCGTGCATCAGGTAGCTTCAGCGGGGCAGGCGACCCTGCTGCTTCAGCCCGAACTCCGACCATTGCTCCAGTACCTGATGCAGGAGGCGCGGAGTGCGGGGGAAGTGGCCCGTGAGCTGCAGGTGCCGCTGGCCCGGGCGTCTTATCTCCTGAGGAAACTCCAGCGTGAAGAGATCGCAGTCGTAGAACGGGTGGAGGCCCGCTCGGGACGGCCGGTCAAGCGTTACCGGGTCTTCCCGACATGGTTCATTCCCTACGAGGTGACAGCAGCGGAAACGCTCGAAAGTTTCTGGGCGGGGCAGCTGGTACCGCGTATGAACGAGGTCGCCGGATTCGCGGCCCATCAGTTGCAGGCGCATCACCCGATCTGGGGATTCTGGCTCTCCCAGGGGGAGGTCTACAGCAACCTGGAGGTGGGCGACCGGCGGGGACCAGCCCGGGATCTTCTGGAAGGAGACGAGCCCCTGATGCTTACCGTTGCGGCCCTGCGACTGGCAGAGCCGCAGGCACGGATATTGAAACGGCGACTGTTAGCGTTGCTCACGGAGGCCTCGACCTGGGACACCGGGAGCGCGACCGAATACACGCTCGGTCTGATTCTGGTCCGGGGCAGCGTCGAGTGAAGCGGGCTTGGCCCAATAGACGGTTCAGGCGGTGTTCACGCCCCGGCTCCGGCCGCTGACCCTGTGTTCACTGCCCTCCGCACCGATCACTGGCGACGCTGCAAGGCATACGACGCGACGCTCTGCGCATTCGGCTGGCTTTGATCGACACCGAGGCTGGCTCATCGAGAACAGCTTTTGGAGGCGGCCACACGACAGCGGACCCTGAAGACCTCCGCAGTGAATCAGGGCTTCTCGCAGCTCAGATCGAACTCCAGGTTGTACAGCTTCGCCAGGGGAAGCTTCGCCTGCTGAAGTCCCTTCACGCCATCTGCGTCAGGGCGAATCAGCAGGCGGGTGAACCCCTGTGCCCCGGTGGTGCTGCCGGTGTAGGGGGTCACGGTTGCATTGGCGCCGGGCAGGAGTTTTTCGAGCCAAGCGCCGTCGTAGTTGGTCAGGTCCAGGCTCTGGCCGCCCTTGGTGGCCGCTTTCACATCACCAGGGCTGAAGAGCAGGAAGTTGTACAGCTCCTGCTTGCTCGCGTTGGCCACCTTAAGCGTCACACCGAAGCGATCGCTCCGCCGGTCAACCTTCAGCAGTTGAACGCTGTAGACACCGTTAAACAGGGTATCGCCGACGCAGCCCTTGATCGCGTCGTTGTTCGGCTTGACGCCCCCAGCGGTGATGGCACCGACCCGGGTGAGGTCACTGGCCTTCAACTGGTAGTACGTCTCGCCGTTCAACTTCACCGGTTTCGCGTTCAGCGCGACGCCATTGATGAACACGGTCTGCGTCTGCGCCAGCACCGTGCCGGTCAGCAACGCAGCAACCAAAAAAAGCTTCTTCATGGCCTCAAGATAGGCGAAACAG
>Ga0160427_10000214_pt1 | contig 38599 bp, 39 predicted proteins | sample SolpanmetagenomL_FD_108194 | JGI IMG/M metagenome (GOLD analysis project Ga0160427, IMG submission 108194) | Solar panel surface microbial communities from Lawrence Berkeley National Laboratory, California, USA - L | ecosystem: Engineered > Built environment > Solar panel > Unclassified ...
GGATTTGTGCCGGTCCGCTTCCACGTCGAAGATCCGGCCGGGCGGTCGCCCCTCAAGCCGTTCGCCCCCTCTGAATGCGGCGTGCCCAGTGTCCGCACGGGGACTACCCTTCGGTCCGCCCAGGGTACGCGATCAGCGAGGAGGTGTGCTCAGTCCGCGCCCGCATCTCGGCGGCGGCGGCCCGCATCTCCGCGATTTCGGCACGCATTGCGGCAATCAATGCGCGGCCCTTCCGCACCTCCGCCAGATAGGCCCGCGGCTCCGGGCTCACAGGAGGCCGCTTCGGCTTGCGTCCGTCGTGCAGCCGTTCGCTGAACGGCACCTCCATCAACGCGGAACCGGCCGCATCACAGATCACGAACGCGCAGGCGAGCGGCGCGGTGCCTTCGTGCAGGAGATCCGCGCACAGGTCCGGGATGGTCCGGCACGCCTCCAAGTAGGCGGCGTCCAGGCTTGGCCAATCGAGGCCAACCCGGTCTCGTTCCAGGCCCTTGGGCGTGCAGAGATGGAAGTAGAATTGTGGCATCGGCTCGGCGCACCTGCTCTCAGCCAAACCGAGCGAGGCGCAGATGGTTCGGTCGGAGCCTGCGGAACGCTGCGGTGCGATCCGCGCACGTCCCGGAGCGACTGCGCGCTGAGGCGCACGGTACCGCCCTGCCCGCGCGCGACCCGGTGCCGACAGGCACCCGTGGTCCGACGCACCGGGAAACTGCGTTCTGCAGGACGTTCGAGGATGTATCCAGGAAAGCGTTCCGGAGCGATCGCGGCGTCGAGATCCCCCGATCAGGCTGGGAAGGCCGCTCTGCACGAGGCGGCCCCGATCTGGCCCGATGACGTCCCATCCGCTTTCGCGGCCTGTCTCGTCCGGAGCAGCCATTCCGCTTCCGGCCGGTGCCGAACGGGGTCCACCGGACGGCCTGGAAGCGGACCTTCGGCTCCGCGCAGCCCGCACCGTGTCCAGGAGGCGGGCCACCTCGGCCGAGAGGTGCTCTGACTGCCGCGAAAGCGCTCCTGCCGCCCCAGCACCTGGTTCGCCGCTGTCCCCGTCCCGTCGGCGGCCGCGAGTTCGGCGACGGTGTGCGTCGCTTCGCTCGTCCCGGATGCGGCGCGGCTGATGCTGCGCACAATCTCCTGCGTCGTGGCACCCTGCTCCTCGATGGCGGCTGCGACGTTCGTAGAGAGACCGCTTACCTCCGTCACTGTGCGGCCGATCTCCTGGATGGCGACCACGACCTGCGGGGTCGAAGGCTGGACCGGGCTCACGCAAGCCTCGATCTCCGCCCGCGGTCTGGGACGCGAGTTCTTTGACCTCCGCGGCGACGACGGCGATGCCACGGCCCGCCCGCGGCCGTGCCGAACGTCTCGGAATCTCCCGACACGGCGCGCCCCGCGTCCTCCGTCCGACGGGAGGAACGCGCCATCTGGCCGGAGATTTCCTAGAGGGTGGACGCCAGCGCCCCGGTCGCTGGTGTGACCGTCTGTACGGTGGCCGGGAGAGGTCGGGAGAGGCCGATCGGCTTCCTTCGCCCGCGCGCTCCGAAGCGGCCCCGCCGCTTTCAATCGACTCGGCTTGGCCGCCCTGCGCCCCGTTCGGCCCTTCAGCCGACCTCATCAGCGTCACAGAAGCGGACGTTGCGGCGGCTGTCCAACCGGGGGCGCCCCTAAACGCGGGATGCGGCGTTTCACGGGTCGCCCCGGCGTGGAGGCAGCCCGGGTCGATCGAGAGCTCGCGACCGGGCCGGCGGCCCCGTATGCTCCTGACGGCGGAGAAGGTTTCCGCTGCCGCGGCCCGCGCCGGTCGCCCCGATGGACGACCTGGAAGCTCCGGTCAGCCTTCCGCCTGCCCGAAGGCATCGGCGCCCCCACGGATGAGCGCGAATGCGGCCTCGGCGTCACCGCGCCGGAGCACCTTGAAGTCCTTGCCGGCAAGTTGGTTGTACTGCGCGAAAAACGCCTCCACCTCGTCGAGCATGCCGGGCCGCAGGTTGGACAGCGCCTCGACATGCGCGTGCGTGCGGGCCTTCACGGCCACGCCGACCAGCCGGTCGTTGCGCTCCCAGCTACCGTCGCGCTCCTTCTGTTCGGCCTCGATCACGCCGAGCAGGCGCGCCTCCAGCACGCAGCCGGGGAAGACCGGGGCATCCATCACCACGAGGATGTCGAGCGGATCGCCGTCGGCGCCCTTCGTGGAGGGGATCATGCCGAAATCGTAGGGGAAGCTCATGCCCTCCGGCAGGACCATCTTGAACTGGAAGGCATTGAAGGCCTCGGAGTAGGCGTACTTGTTCGGACTGCCCTTCGGCGTCTCGATGACCACGCGGACGGCGCCGTCCTCGCCAAGGGTGGGCAGGCGGCTCAGGGGCGGGGCGGGCTCGCTCACAGGGGGGGCTCCAGCGCGGTGCCAGGCAGCGCGACAGATGGGTGAACCGGGACGGAGGCCATCCGGGTCCCGGGCTGCCGCAGGACGCCTGCACGGTCTCCCGCAGGAGACCGCCTAGCGGCGCGTTTCCGCGCCCGGGGCAGGATCTCGGTTTTGCGATGATCGCGTCGCGCGAGCGCGCTCCAGGGAGGCCGCTCCGCGCCGCGCCGCGCGCAAGATCGCGAGGGCCGGCTGCCACCAGCCGCGCGCGATCTCGGCCTGAGTTGCGGCCTCCCGGGCGGGCCACGCGCGCACCAGCTCGTCATGCGTCGGCCGGCGCCACGTGGACCAGATCAACAAGCCGGCCCCGGCTTCCACGGCGGGATAGAACCGGGCGGCGACGGCGGGCTCGACGACCTCGCCGCTGATCGCCTCGAACACCACGCATCCCAGATGGGTCTGCAGCACGCGTCCGAGCGGCGGCTGCGCCTCCCCGGGCACCGGGTACCGGTTGCGGCGGCGCTCGGCGGCCTCGGCCAGCCGTTCCGCGTGCTCGGGGGACGCCCTGCGGCTCGCCGCACGCTTGCGCCGCTCCTCGGGCTCGGCTCGACGGGCGGCATCCTCGATGGCCGGCCACCGCCGGCGGAGCTCCTCGAACGACCGGAACGGCACGCGCCACGCCTTCGAGGCCGGGTCCCACCGGGCCCAGGGCACCAGCCGCAACTCGGAGACGACGTCCCGGGAGTACGGCGTGCGCACCACGAGGTCGTCGGCAACCTCCAGGTAGGGGCTCGTGATCGGTTCGAAGGTGCAGGCATCGCGGCCGCGCGCGTCGGCATGGGCCAGAACGCCCGACCACTCGCGGCTCGACCACGCGTTCAGGCGCCGCTCCGCCGTGGCGCCCGGCACGAACCAGGCCCCCAGGTCGTCGCGCCACCGCGCGCGGGGGAACGCGGCCCGAAACCGCTCCACGGTCATGCGGTCGTACGGGAAGGCAGCCGTTGCCCCGGGTGCCCCGTCGCCGGCATCCCGCTGCGTCGCGCTGAACTGCTCCGTTTCTCCGGCCATCGGTCGACCTATGTTGGCCTTCGGCCGTGCCGACATGCCGAAAGCACCAGTCGCAAGTTCGAGAACGGGCAACCGGTTCCCGCCCCGCACGTCCGGCAAGGTCCGATCCTGCAGAGCCCCGGCGGCTGCACCCAGTGCACGCTCGGCGGATGGTGACCCGCATCCCGCCGGGTTTCGGCTTTCCGAAAGCGGCGGCAGTGCCGATGCGCGCAGCTTCCGGAAGGCCGGCGCGATGATGCGGCGCACCGCGGCGGCGCGCGGGCAAAGAATGCGGACCCTGCGGCCCACGTTCACGACCCGGCATACTGCCCTTCGGTGACCGGCTCCATCCACGTCACGGCCTTGCCGTCGAGACGCTCCTGGATCGCGATGTGCGTCATCGCCGTGGTGGCGGTGGCCCCATGCCAATGCTTCTCGTTCGGCTCGAACCAGACGACGTCGCCCGATACGATGTCCGCGATCGGACCGCCCTCGCGCTGAACCCATCCGCGTCCGAACGTGACGATCAGCGTCTGGCCGAGCGGGTGCGTGTGCCACGCGGTCCGTGCGCCCGGCTCGAACGTGACACTGGCCATCGCGACGCGGGCCGGATCGGGCGCGCTGTGGATTGGGTCGATCCGCACCGTACCGGTGAACCAGGCGGACGGTCCTGCGCCCGAGGGCTGACTTCCGCTGCGCTTGATGTCCATGGGATCCATCCTCCGTCCGTTGCGGTAACGCGCGTCAGAGCGACCAGCCGCCGTCGACCGAGATCGACGCTCCGGTGACGAACGCACCGAGGTCCGAACACATCCACAGGACGGCTTCGGCGATCTCCTCGGGCTTGCCCAGCCGCCCGACCGGCTCAAGATCGATCGCCTTCCGGATGTCGCCGCCCGTGAAGCGGTCCATCATGGGTGTCTCGATGTTCCCGGGAAGGACGGCGTTCACCCGGATGTTCGCCTTCGCGTAGTCGAGGGCGGCCGACTTGGTGAGGCCGATGAGGGCGTGCTTCGAGGCGGCATAGTTCGCGCCTCCCGCCACCCCCCTGATGCCCGCGCCGGACGATGTGTTGACCACCACGCCGCCGCCCTGCCGGAGCATCTGCGCGATCTCGTGCTTCATGCACACGAATGTGCCGCGCAGGTTGATGCCGAGGATGCGGTCCCACTCGTCGAGGGGGATCGCGTGGACCGGAGCGGCCCTGTTCTCGACCCCCGCGTTGTTGAAGGCGCAGTCGAGGCGGCCGAACCGCTCGACGGTTTCGGCGACCGCCGCTTCGACGTCCTCCGGCACCGACACGTCGCACCGGATCGCGAGCCCCTCCCCACCCGCCGCTTCGATCTCGGCACGAAGCCGATCGAGCGCAGGCTCGGTCCGATCGGTGATCGCCACCCGCGCGCCTTCCCGCGCGAACGCGATGGCAGCGGCGCGGCCGATGCCGCTGGCTGCCCCCGTGACGAAGGCGACTTTTCCGGTGAAGCGGCGCATGTCTCGATCCCTCGGCTGACCTCGATGGAGCAGACGTAGACGCTGCGCTGTGCGCCGATCAGCCGTTCCTCTCTCAACGGAACGATGAGCGGGGCTCATCGTCGGGCAGCGCGGCCTCTAGAACCCGAGCGGCGCCCTCTCGCGGATCAGGTCGATGAGGAGCCGCAATCCCGTCGGCAGTTGGCGACGGCCGGGATAGTAGAGGTGAAAGCCGGGTCCCAGAGGGGCCCAATCCGCCAGCACGACGCGAAGCTCGCCGCGGGCGACCGAGGGTCCGACGCACGCCTCCGGGAGATAGGTGAGACCGCCGCCCGCCGCCGCGAGCGACAGGGCGAACTGCGTGTTGTCGAGCGTCACCGCCCCGGGAACGTCGAGGGCGATCTGCCCGTCGGCCCCCTCGAACTCCCACCGGTAGAGGCTCTCGTCGCCGAGGCGGATGCGCAGGCATCGGTGTGCCGCGAGGTCGCGCGGATGATCGGGCGTCCCGTGCCGATCGAGGTAAGCCGGAGCGCCCACGACAACCCAGCGCAGATCGGCGGACAGGCGCCGGGCCACCATGTCCTGAGGGATTGTTCCGCCGTAGCGAATGCCGGCATCGGCGCCGGCTTCCACGACATCGAGCAGATCGTTGGACACCCTGACGTCGACCTCGATCATGGGGTGGCGGTCGTGGAAGAGAGGCAGCACGGGGGCGAGCAGCAACGTACTCGCGTGTTCGAGAACGTTGAGGCGGATCCGGCCGGTCGCCTTCGTCGGCTCCCGGTGCTGGTTGAGCACGTCGAGCGCGGAGCCGATCGCCGCGAACGGGGCGTCCAGCGAAGCCAGCAGGTCTTCCCCTGCTGCGGTCAGCGTGACGCTGCGGCTGGTGCGGTTGACGAGGCGGACGCCGAGCCGAGCCTCCATCGCCTTGAGCGCGTGGCTGAGCGCGGAGGCACTGACGCCCAGTTCCAGACCGGCCCGCCGGAAGCTGCGGTGGCGCGCGATGGCGAGGAAGGTCCCGAGGTCGGCTAATTCGGCTCGATCGATCCGCATGGAGGCAGTGGCGCGCCCGCTGGCGGGAAAGCAAACCCGATCGCGTCCTGACCGAATTGGACCGGGACCCACCGGCTTTCCCTGCGACCCCGTCGAGTGGCTTTCCGCCCGTCCGCTCCCAGGCGGCCGACGCATCGGAGCAGATGTTGCGGTCCCGCCCCCCATGACCCCGGTCGGACGCTTAGCTGACCGTGGCGGCATCCCGGAAGCGGAGATCTCGCCAGCGGAAGGCGCTGCTCCGATCACAGTGCAATCGTGTATTGAAATCTATTTTACGAGAAATTCCGCGGACCAATTCGATATTGTGGCACAATATTCCGCCGACCGGCGGACGTCGCCCGCGCGCATCTCCGGCGACGCCGCACTTGTCAGCATACAGGATCCCCAATCTATAACGGGGGATCGCCCCACGACCGCCCGGCGCCGTTCTGGATCTCCATTCTCCGATGCCATCACCGGTCACGACTTTCGGTCTTCAACCCCTGGCCAGCCGCCCATGCCGGCAGGTGACCCGGTTCGATCAGGTGCATTCTACCCCGCAGGGTCGCCGCGACGACGCCGTTCGACCGAATTCCCTTTGAGCCGACGCCCGTTCACACGCGATGCACACCGTATTCTCGACAGACGGGATCCACCCGCACAACACCTTCCGCCGCTGGCGGGAAGTGCTCGGCGACCAGTTGGTCCCGGCCGAGATGCGGAGCGTCGGCGACGCGCCCTTCCAGGGTCGGATCCAGGCCTCGACGATCGGGCCGATGGCAGTCACCGAGATCGCGAACGGCGCGATGCGAACCGAGTCCACGGCCGACCACATCCGGCGGAGCGGGCGCGACGATCAAGTGGTCGCTGTCATGAGGCTTTCCGGCGGTTCCGCCTGCCAGCAGGGCGACCGCGAGGCCGTATTCGGTGCAGGCGACCTCGTGGTGTTCGACCCCCGCCCGGGCGTGTCGGAGGCGCAGGCGGGCTGCTCCCTGATCGTCACCCTGCCGCGCGAGCGCTTCGAGGCCCTTCTGGGGCCGTCCCGGCTGTACACCGCGCTCACGGTCGGAGCCGACCTCGCCTCGACGACCCTGGCCAGCACCTTCATCCAGGAGCTGGTGCGCGTGGGTGATCGGCTCACCTCCGACGCGGCCGCGCGCATGGCGCTGATCGGGACGGACCTGATCGTGGCGAGCCTGGCCGAACGGATGGCGCAGGGGGTGCCGCGTTCCATCCACGGCACCGTCACGGTCCAGCGCGCCAAGGCCTATGTCGAGGCGAACCTGAGCGACCCGAACCTGGACCCACGGCAGCTCGCCGCCGCGATGGGCCTGTCGCTGCGGCGTCTGCAGGAGCTGTTCCACGAGCGCGGCCGGCACATCTCCGATTACATCTGGGAGCGCCGACTGGAGGCGGCCGCTCAGCGCGTCGCCGATCCGGCATGCGCCCACGTGTCGATCGGCACGCTGGCTTACGACTGCGGCTTCGCCAGCCAGGCCCACTTCGCCCGCCGCTTCAAGCAGCACCACGGCATGCCCCCTCGAGAATACAGGATTGCCTCCCTTCTCAACGGCCGCGGAGGCGGATCGGATTTGTAGATTTCGCCGCTCGAACGTCTGCTCTGTCCTTCGTGTCCCCCGAAGGCATTCCGTCCAAATCCTCCCCGCGCCGACGTTGTCCGACCGCCAACCGATGGCTGCGCATGGGAAGCGCCGGCATCCGCCGGCATGGGTCGGAAGCGGGTCGGAAGCGGGATGGCTGCTCGGGATGGCTGTCGGTTCGTCCGCTGCCGATCAGCCCCCCGTCGAAGCCGCCCTCGTCCCAGCTGACAGGTCAGGTCGATAGCGCCACAGGGGTGGACCTTTGAATCCTGCGACATGTTGATCCCGTATATCCATTCAATGGACCTCCGAGGTGTACAATTGGCAGAGCGACATTCGACCCAGAACGGGCAGCACGACTCGGCACGCCTGCCGATTTATTTCGCGTCGATTGGCAGCGTCGGCTTAATGCTGGCCGCCCTCGTGGTGACGATGACCGGTCAGATGGCGAATTCGCCCGTGATGGGCGAGGCGCTCGCGATCGGCGCGCCGGTCATCAAGAACGTCGCGCTCACGGCACCGTTTCCCGGGCAGATCGCTCGATAGGACGCCCGTCGAACCGGACCACGGCCGACGGGGCCATCGGCCTCGAAGCGCGCCGGTAGCACAGGGCCGTTTCCTGCCGTTCGCGGAAACGCGAGCGGCGTCCGCTGTCCGGTAGCAACGAAGTCACCCTGTCTGGCCGGCTCGGATCAGGACGACGGCGCAGGGGATCTCTGCCGGTACGTCTCCGAGCAGCGCCGCGCGCCTGATCAGCCTCACAGCCAGGACGCATGACGCGTCATCAAGCGTCATGAAGCATCGCGCGTGCCCCGCGAGCGAGCTCCTGGTCGGCACCGTTGCCGGCCCGGCGGAGGCCCTTCGCACCCGTAAGGACTCCGATCTCGCCCGCCCGGGATCCGAACCTCCCGCCGATGCGACCCGCGGGGCGGGTGTGGATCACCGCCGCCTCGGCGGCAACGGTCGGGGACGCGCCGTCGATGGCGCGGTTCCCGATGACGTGTTCCGGTTCACCGATCCGGTCCGGGGCGATGCGGTGTCCGTCCGGCGGGCGGGTCCGCCATCCCGCGACGACCGGAACCGTGACGGCGGGCGCTTCCCGCGCGGTCCCCCGGGGACGCGTTGATCCAGCGCAAGGTCCACCGAGCCGGACCGGCCGCATCTCGGCGGTGCGAACGCATGGGGGCGCACATGACGACGGCGGCCGCGGGCTTGCCGGGGACGAAACGGCCGGCGCGCGCCGGATGGGTTCCGGGCCTGCGCGGATGGCTGGCCGTCCTGCCGCTGACCGGTCTCTGTACCGGCTTGGCGGCGCAGGCGGTCGGCCGAGCGGACGTCGCGGCGGCGGCCTGGACCCTCGCGACCCTGGTGGTCCTCGGGGCCCTCCTGATCCAGGTCGCGACGAGCCTGGCGCGGGGAGATGTCGGCCTCGACCTCGTCGCCCTGCTCGCGATGGGCGGCGCGCTCGCCCTGTCGCAGCCGCTGGCCGGCGCCGTCATCGCCCTGATGTACGCGGGCGGCCAGTCGCTGGAAGCCTACGCGACCGGCCGCGCCGGGCGGGCGATGACGGCGCTGCTCACCCGGCAGCCGCGCACCGCCCTGCGCGAGGAGGACGGCGGGTTGACGGAGGTGCCCCTCGCGGCGCTGGTCCCGGGAGACCGCATCCTGGTGCGCGTCGGCGACATCCTGCCGGTGGACGGCCGGGTCGCCGCGGGCCGCGCCGTGCTGGACCGGTCGAGCCTCACCGGCGAGGCGCTGCCCGTCACCATCCCGGCCAACGAGCCCGTGCTGAGCGGGACGGTGAATGTGGGCCAGCCGTTCACGCTGATCACGGAGCGGCCCGCAGCCGAGAGCACGTATGCCGGGATCGTCCGGCTCGTGCAGGCGGCGCAGGCCCGGAAGGCGCCGATGGCACGCTTGGCGGACCGGTACGGGCTCGCCTTCCTCGTCCTGACGCTGCTGCTGGCGGGAGGCGCGGGGCTCGCCACCGGCGACCCCCTCCGGGCGCTGGCGGTGCTGGTCGTCGCCACGCCGTGCCCGCTCATCCTGGCGGTGCCCGTCGCCCTCGTCTCCGGCCTCTCCCGCGCGGCCGGCATCGGCGTGCTCATCAAGGGTGGCGGCGCCCTGGAGATGCTGGCCAAGGTCCGCGTGCTGGTGGTCGACAAGACCGGCACCCTGACCCACGGCGCCACCCGGCTGACCTCCGCACGTATCCTCGGGGGCCTCGACGAAGGCGAGGTCCTGGGGCTGGCGGCGTCCCTCGAACAAGCCTCCGGCCACCCGCTGGCGCGGGCCCTGATCGAGGAGGCGGTCCGGCGCGGCCTGACGCTCTCGCAACCCGAGGCGGTCGAGGAGACGCCCGGGGAAGGCCTGACCGGACTGGTTGAGGGGCGGCCCGTCATCGTCGGGGGGGCGCACCTCATGCGGATGCACGGCGTCCCCTTCCCGTCGCGGGACGAGGCGGCAGGAATCCCGGCTGTCGCCGCGACGGTGCTGGTCGCCGTCGACGGCGCGGCCGCCGCCGTGCTGGCGTTCGCCGACCCGCTGCGGGCGGACGGCGGCAACGCCCTCCTGGAACTGCGCGCGTGCGGCATCGAGCGCGTGGTCCTCGCCACCGGGGATCGACGCGCCGTCGCGGAAGCGCTCGTGGCCGGCCTTCCGGTCGACGCCGTCGCCGCCGACCTGGACCCGACGGCCAAGACGGACACGGTGACCGCCGCGCGCCGGCTCGGTCCCGTGATGATGGTCGGCGACGGGGTGAACGACGCGCCCGCCCTGGCCGCCGCCGACCTTGGCGTGGCCCTCGGTGCCCGGGGGGCGGCGGCGGCGGCCGAGGCGGCGGACATCGTCCTGCTGGTCGACAGCCTGGCGCCCCTGCCCCGGGCCATCCGCATCGCCAAGCGGGCCCGCGCCATCGCGCTCCAGAGCGTGTGGGTCGGCCTCGGGCTCTCGCTGGCCGGCATGGTCGCGGCGGCCCTGGGATACCTCTCACCCCTGCGGGGGGCGCTCCTGCAGGAAGCCATCGACATCGCCGTGATCCTCAACGCCATGCGCGCCCTCGGCGCCCCCCGTGACGGGCGCGAGCAGACGGCGCCGATCGTCCCGGGCCGTCCGTGAAACGGGCCGCGCGGCGGCGCCCGCGGGCTTGCGCTGGATCAAGGTGGATCGATCCGGCCCGGGCGAGGCTCCCCGCGTCAGGATCGGCGCACGGTGGAGGGGGCCATGGAGTTCGCGAACATCCTCGTTTCCGCCGACCTCGGCGACGCGGCACCGGACCGGGTGCGCCTCGCCGCCGGGCTGGCCCGACGCTTCGCGGCGACCCTCACGGGCGCGGCGGCCCAAAAGGTGCCGGCTCCCATCCTGGTGCGCGATGTCCACGACGCCGCCCGACAGGAAGCGCGCAACGAGGCGCTGGTCCGCGAGATCCTCGAACAGGCACGCGCCATGTTCGAGCGCAACGCCGGCGACGGGATAAGCACGGCCTGGCAAGCCGCCCTCGCCGGGGCCATCACGCATCTCGTCGAACAGGCGCGGGCCGCCGACCTCGTCGTGGTGGGCCGGCGCGGGCGCGGCGACGAGGACCCGGGTCCGCTGGGCGTGCCGCCCGGGCCTGTGCTGATGGAGGCGGGCCGGCCCGTCCTCGTCGTGCCGCCCCGCCTCGTGCACCTCAGGGCGGCCCGCATCGTCGTCGCCTGGAAGGACGGCGCGGAGGCACGGCGGGCCGTATCGGCGGCGCTGCCCCTCCTCCAGGGCGCCGACGCGGTCGCCGTCGCGACGGTCGGGGCCGACGGGCGCCAGGAGGGTTTGGAGGCCGTGGCCGGCCACTTGGCGCGGCACGGTGCGCCTGTCACCACCCACCTGCTGCGGGCGGCGGGCGGCGAGGGCGGCGAGATTCTCGACTTCGCCCTGCGGCAGGACGCCGACCTCATCGTGATGGGTGCCTACGGTCACGCGCGCCTGCGGGAATGGATCTTCGGGGGCGTCACGCGCGAGGCCCTCGAACGCGCGCCGGTCTGCTGCCTGATGTGCCACTGATGCGCTGGTCCCACGCTCCCCTCGGCGGATCGGCGCCGATCCTCTTGGCGGTCACCGGAAAGGCGGCCTGGGCCGCCCCGGCGGGCCGCGGACTGGCGTCCCTCCGGGCGGGCCGCGGGCGCGGCCCTGGGGTCGGCTCGCAGTCAGCCTGCCCGATGCCCGAGGCGCCGCCGTTCGGCACGCTCTCCGCACGCTCGTCGGCCGCTTCCCCATCGGGGACGGACGTCGCGGGCGGCCCGTCCCGCGGCGTGAACGTCACTCGACGAAGCCCCAGCCCGCCTCCAGGGCGGCCCGGTCCTCCGCGTTCAGCGGACCGGGCCACGCGGTCCGGTTCGGTGCCCGCACCTGGGGTGGCGCCGCGTCGGTGGTCGACCGCACCGCAGGCGGTGGAATCGACGGCCCGCGTGTCCGCGATCGCAGGACCCGGGCGGTGGCGGCGCGGCGAGGCGGCTCTCGCTCTGTCATCGTCGGCCTCCATCTTCAGTGGGCGAGGAACAGCGGTGCCGGGCTGCCCCGCAGGAAGGAGCGCGTGACGCCGCCGAAGAAATACTCGCGGGTCGGGGCGTGCCGGTAGGCGCCCATCACGATCATGTCGGCCCGGAACAGACCGGCCTGGGCGCGCAGGGTCGCGGCGACTCCCTCGCCCTTCGGAAGGTCGTTGACGGAGACCTTCACCCCGTGGCGCGCGAGGTGGGGCGCGAACTCGGCCCCGGGCACCGCCGCGTGGATCTCCGCCTCGGTGCCGACGGAGACGATCTCGACCGCCTCGGCCGCGCGCAGGAACGGCAGCGCGTCGTTGGCGGCCCGCGCCGCCTGGGCGCTGCCGTCCCAGGCGACGAGGATCCGCCGTGCCGCGAAGGCGTCGTGTCCCGGCGGGACGGCGATGACCGGACGGCCGCTGTGAAACAGCGCCTTCTCGATCATCTGGCGGTCGAGATCGTAGGTCCGCGGGCCGATGTCCAGGACGGTGAGGTCGTGCAGGCGCGCGCGCTCGGCCAGCCGGTCCACGATCTCCGGATAGGGCAGGCTCGGCGCCTCCGTCGTGCAGACCACGCCGGCCTGCGCGGCGTCCCCGGCCGAGCGCGCCGCCACGGCGCTGGCCAGCGCCTGGAGCCGGTGGTCCGCGGCCGAGACGCCGGCGGAGTCGAAGCCGCCGGGCCAAGCGGCGTCGCCCGAGTGGCGCCAGGCGGACGACTGGAGGGTGAGGTGGGCGCCTGCGGCCTTGGCCAAGGTCAGGCCATAGCCGACGGCCGTGGAGGCCGCCTCGCGCTCGCCCTCGAAGGCGGTGCCGACGAGGACGTCGCGGAGGCCCGCGAGGGGCGCAGGGCAGGGTCCGGGCATGGACTTCTCCGATTCGTGCCGGCCCCATGGTTCGTGCCGTCCTGGGCGCGCGGCCTTGATCCAGCTCAAGCGGCCCGGGCGACGCGGTTTCAGTTTCAGTCCGGACCAAAAGCTATTCGGCGCCGGCTGCGAATACGGGTCGACGGCTGTTCCCTGTACCGGAATCGCAGTAATGACCGGACGCGCGACGCGGCCGACCGAGGCGCGGCGACAGGCGAGTTCCGCGACTGCCGCGCGCAGGGCTTCCCCGGGTGCGGTTGATGACGGACCTTATCGACAGGCCCAGCGCCGACCTGGAGCGTGACATCATGTCGGCGAGCGACGCGCTGCGGCAGACCCTCGACGAGGTGGGCATCTGCGTCTGGTCGCTGGATGTCCCGACCGGACGAGCCACCGTCTCTCCCACCTGCGCCCACCTGTTCGGAGTGCCGCCCGAGCGGCTGACCACCTTCGCGGACTCCCAGGCCTTGGTGCACCCGGACGACCGGCAGGCCCGGGCGGACGCCATCCAGCGGGCCTTGCGAGAGGGGGGCAGCTACGAGGTCGACTACCGCGTCGTGCGGCCCGACGGGCACGTCTGCTGGCTGCGCTCGCGCGGCCGGGTGAGCCCCGACACGGACGGACGGCCGGCACGGCATCGCGGGGTCGTCCTGAGCATCGACGGGCAGAAGCGGGCCGAGGAGGACATCCGGGCACGCGAGGCGCACCTGCGCTCGATCCTCGACACCGTGCCCGAGGCGATGGTCGTCATCGACGAGGCGGGCCTCATCCACTCGTTCAGCGCCGCGGCGGAGCGCCTGTTCGGCTACGCGGCCAGCGAGGCGGTCGGGCAGAACGTCCGCATCCTGATGCCGGAGCCGATGCAGAGCGAGCACGACGGCTACCTCGACCGCTACCGCCGGACCCGGGAGCGCCGCATCATCGGCACCAACCGGGTCGTGACCGGCCGGAGACGGGATGGCTCGATCTTCCCGATGGAGCTCGCCATCGGCGAGATGCGCTCGGGGGAGCAGGTGTTCTTCACCGGGTTCATCGACGACCTCACGGAGCACCAGCGCACCCAGGCCCGCCTCCAGGAACTCCAGTCCGAACTCGCCCACGTCTCCCGGCTGAGCGCGATGGGCGAGATGGCCTCCGCACTCGCGCACGAGCTGAACCAGCCGCTCGGCGCCATCGCGAACTACACCAAGGGCTGCCGCCGCCTGCTGGCGCGCCCCGGGCCCGAGGCCATCGCCAAGACGATGGAAGTCCTCGACAAGACCGCCGAGCAGGCGCTGCGGGCCGGCCAGATCATCCGGCGCCTGCGCGAGTTCGTCGCCCGCGGCGAGACCGAGAAGCGGGTCGAGCCGGTCGCGCGGCTGATCGAGGAGGCCAGCGCGCTGGCGCTGGTCGGGGCCCGCGAGCAGGGCATCGTCGCGCGCGTCGCCGTCGACCCCCGCGCCGGCTCCGTCCTGGCCGACCGGGTCCAAGTGCAGCAGGTCCTGGTGAACCTGCTGCGCAACGCCCGCGAGGCCATGCAGCAGGGCGACAGGCGCGAACTGACCGTCGCGGCGCGGCCCATCGGCCGGGACACGGTCGAGATCACCGTGTCGGACACCGGCCCCGGCATCGCCGAGGAGATCGCGGACAGGTTGTTCCAACCGTTCGTCACGACCAAGCAGAGCGGCATGGGCGTCGGGCTCTCGATCTGCCGCACCATCGTCGAGGCGCATGGCGGGCGGCTCGACGTCGGACGCAACGACGCCGGCGGGGCAACCTTCCGGCTGACGCTCCAGGCCGCCCACGCGGGAGACCCGCCCAATGGCAACTGACCTCGTGCACGTCGTGGACGACGATCCGGCGATGCGGGATTCCGTCGGCTTCCTGCTCGGGACCGAGGGGTTCGAGGTACGGCTCTACGAGGCCGGCACGGACCTGCTCGACAGCTTGGCGAAGCCGGCTGCGGGATGCGTCCTGACCGACATCCGCATGCCCGGTATCGACGGGCTGGAACTGCTGCGCCGTCTGCGGGCGGCGGGGCACACCTTGCCGGTGGTGATGATGACGGGGCACGGGGACGTGCCGCTCACGGTCGAGGCGATGAAGCTCGGCGCCTGCGATTTCATCGAGAAGCCGTTCGACGACGCGACGCTCATCCAGGCGCTCAGGTCGGCCTTGGAGCGGGGCGGGGCAGCCGGGGTGGTCGATCCGACGCTGCGCGAGTTCGTGCGACGCGTGGGGACCCTGAGCGAGCGGGAGCGGCAGGTCCTGGACCACCTCGTCGCCGGGGGCACCAGCAAGGAGATCGGCCGCACCCTCGACATCAGCCCGCGCACCGTCGAGATCTACCGGGCCAAGCTCATGGCCAAGACGCGGGCGGAGAGCCTGCAGGAACTGGTGCGCTGGTCGGTGCTGGCGGGCCTCGCCTGACGCCGGTTTGAGGCAGGTCAAGGCGACCGCCGGTCCTCGTCCGCATGGTGGCGCCTTCCAACCGGGGACCACGCCGACCGGCGACCGCCATGACGACAGACCCTGCCAGCCTCATCTACGTCGTGGACGACGACCCGGCCGTCCTGCACTCCACGCGTTTCCTGCTCGAGAGCGAAGGGCACCGTGTCGAGACCTTCGCTGACGGCCGCGAATTGCTGGCGGCCTTTCCCGGCCCGAACCCGGCCTTCGTGCTGCTCGACCAAATCATGACCGGCATGGACGGCCTTGAGGTGGTCGGGCGCCTGCGCGACCTCGACAGCCGTGTCCCGGTGGTCTTGATCACCGGTCATCCCGATCCGGGCATCCGGGCGAAGGCCAGTGTCGCCGGCGTTCCGCTGGTCGAGAAGCCCCTGGCGTTGGACGTGCTCCTGGGCGTGCTGGCCGATGGCGAGGCCGGCGGGGGCTTCACCGCCGGCGCCTAGGATCACCAGCCCGCCGCGGGACTTCGCGGGTGCGGCGGCTTGCGCGGATCGGCCCATGGCCCACGCGAGGGGATCTCGTGTGCCTTCCCCGGTCCGGCTGGCGTCCAGGATTGCGGGCGCGGCCTCGGGTGGCTTTGACCCAGGTCAACGGCCCGGGCCCGTAACGGCGCGCTTCGCCGTCCCTCGATTGCGTTGACCGCCGTCAAGGCCATGCCGGGCCCCGGCAGGATGCTCCGCCCGTTGGAACCGGCTGAGAGGTCTGTCATGCCGATCGAGCCCGCCACGCGCGTCATCGGCGCAGCCTTCACCTCCGGATGCGTAACGGTCCATGGGTTTCGCCGACATCCCGACGCGGTCACCCTAGTCCTGGCCCTGGTGGCCTACGCGTTGGCCACGACCGTCGCGTCGCTCCTCGCGGCGCGGTTCTCATGGGCCGCGGCTCCCGACCCCGGGGGTGGATGGATCTTCGTGCCCCTGAGCGGGGCTGAGCCTCCGCCGGCACCCTAGGTAGATCCCCTTACGCGGAGCTGCTTAAGAGACCGCCCGGAATTTCGCCGGGGCCACGACCCCGACAAGGTCTCCTCACCCCACGCGGACGAGGAGAGAAGCGATGGCCGCCGAGATCACCCTGCCCCCATCCGCGCGCGTGACCGCGAACGTCGCCGCCGGCGGCAAGCCCGGGATCGCGCTCTTCGCGGGCTGCCCCGAACTCCTCGGCACCCCCTTCGCCTACGCCCGCGAGGAGGAGATCTACGGCGAGGGTGAGGAGGCCGAATTCGTCTACAAGGTCGTCAGCGGCGCGGTGCGCACCCACAAGGTGCTGAGCGACGGCCGGCGCCAGATCACCGGCTTCCACCTGCCCGGCGACCTGTTCGGGTTCGAGCAGGGCGAGATGCACCGGCACACGGCCGAGGCCCTGTCGGACACCCGGGTGCTGATCTTCCGCCGCCGGGGGATCGAACGCGCCGCGACCCGCAGCGCCGAGGTGGCCTGCCAGCTCTGGGCCATGGCGGCGAGCGGCCTTCGCTACGCCCAGGACCACATGCTGCTGCTCGGCCGGCGCTCCGCGGTGGAGCGCGTCGCGACCTTCCTCATGGAGGTCGACGAGCGTCTCGGCGGCACCGGCACCTTCGCCCTGCCGATGACCCGGCGCGACATCGCGGATCACCTCGGTCTCACCATCGAGACCGTGTCGCGCACCTTCTCGCACCTGGAGGAGGACGGGGCGCTGCTGCGCGCAGCCGGGCGCCAGGTCAGCCTCCGGCGCGCCCGGCTGCGCCGCTTCGTCGAGGATTGAAGGTTCCCCTCCCCCAGCGCCGGGGAGGAGCGCACGGCCCCGACGCGCGACGCGCGAGCGAGCCATCGAGGACCGCACCGTCGCCCTGCGCTGAGGAGGCGGCCACGCCCCGTGGAACGCCCGCGCCGGCGGCCGCTCTCGGCGCGACGGCGGAGGCCGGGCTGGCCGGCCACTCTCTGCCGCGCTGTGCCTTGCTGTGCCGCGTGACCCTGGCGCCTTGCCCGGAGCATCCGGACGGCAGAGCCGGGCGCGGCTCCGAGAGCGTGGCACCGCTCCGACCGGACGGCCGCCGCGACGCGGCGCTCTGGCACGGGACGCGGGCGGCGCCGCCCGGCTGATCGGCTCCCCGGACTGGACGACCGAGGGCGACCGCCTCCTGTGCCGTTGGGTGCGGCCGGTCGCTCTCGGCGACTGCCGCTCCGGCCTCGACGTCGGACACGGGGATCGTGACGGCGGGTCGAAGCCGGCGCGCGTCGCGACGCCCCGACCCATCGGATGCCGGATCTGGTTCGAGCGGGGCGAGGCGAATGGTGCTCCGAACCGAGATTGTTTGATTCACCGCAAGGCGCGACCGCATCGTGCCCCCAACCTGTCTTCCGTCCTGTGGAACTGGAGGGCGCAGCATGTCCGTGGTTGACGGAGATACACCGTCGAGGCCGAACCAAGCGGCGGTCGCGGACCGGTGCGATGCCGCGCAACCGCCCGCTGGCTCGACGCGCCGACCGGCGCCCGCGCGCGGCCCGCACTGGCGCCAGGGGCAGATCGCCCGCGAACCTGCCCGTGCGTCGCGCGTGGATTGGACCCTCGCCCTCAGGCGCAGGCTGGATCGGTCCGGTGCCTCGGCCTCGGAGATCGACGCCCTCGCCGCGTCCGTATCCCGGGTCGTAGCGATCGAGGCCGACCGGGAGATCGTGCGCGAGGACGACGTGCCCGCCGAATGCCGGCTCCTTCTGGATGGCTGGACCTGCCGCTACATCCCCCTGGAGACCGCGAGGCCGCAGATCCTCGGCCTGCAACTGCCCGGCGACTTTCTGGACCTCCAGGGCCTCCTCCGACGGCGGATGGATCACGTGATCGCCTCGCTCACCCCGTGTCGCATCGGCGTCATCCCCCATGATGCCTTGAGGCGTCTCACGGCGCGGCATCCCCGCATCGCCAGGATGCTGCAGCTCGAAACGGCCTTCGAGCTGGCCACGACCCGTCGCTGGCTCCTGAACGCGGGGCACCGCCAGGCGTACGCGGGGATGGCGCACCTGATCTGCGAACTCTTCACGCGGGCGGCAGCCGCCGGCCTGACCGAGGCGTCCCGGTTTTCCATGCCGTTGACGCGGGCGGAATTCGGCAGCGCCCTCGGCCTGACGGCGGTCCACGTGAACCGTACCGTGAAGAGGCTTCACTGGGCCGGGCTCGTCACATGGCGAGGCCGGTGGATGACCATCGAGGACTGGGATGGGCTGACGGCGGTCGCCGATTTCGACCCCGCCTACCTGAAGCGGTAACCCGCGACGCCCGGACCGGAACGGTTGGCGGTCGCGCCGACGCTTCCTCGGTGACGGGCGCGCTCACATCGGCCCGAGCACGTCGCTCACCGACAGGGCGATCTCGCGCGCCTCGTTCGCGGGCGCGACGCGGACCGCGACCGCCGAGCCGGACGCCTCGATCCTCCCCGCGCCGCCGGCATTGGCCCCCTCGTCGAGGACGACGCCCGCGAATGCCAGCGCGCGGCAGACGTCGGTGCGAACCTGCGCGGCGTGCTCACCGATGCCGCCGGTGAAGACGATGGTGTCGACCCCGCCGAGGGCGGCGATGAGCGAGCCCGCCTCCCGCACGATCCGGTAGGTGAACAGATCCAGGGCCTCGCGCGCCGCCACCGCGTCGCTCGCCTCCAGGACCTGCACGTCGTCGCTGATGCCGGAGACGCCGAGAAGGCCCGACCGGGCGTTCAGGAGATCGGCCACCGCGTCGGGTGACAGGCCACGCTCCCGGATCAGGTACAGCACGAGGCCCGGGTCGACTGCGCCGCTGCGGGTGCCCATCATCAGCCCGTCGAGCGTCGTGAAGCCCATCGTCGTGGCGACGCTGCGCCCGTCCCGGATCGCGCACAGGCTGGCCCCGTGGCCGAGATGGGCGGCCAGGATCCGCCCGCTCGGGTAAGCCCGGGCGAGATGGGCGTAGGACAGCCCGTGAAAGCCGAAGCGCACGAGCCCCTCGTCGATGAGGGCGCGCGGCAGCGGGTAGAGTTGGGCCAGCCGCGCCTGCGTCCTGTGGAAGGCCGTGTCGAAGCAGGCGACCTGCGGCAGGTCCGGCCAGGTCTCTCCGACCGCCCGGATGCAGGCGAGCGCCTGCGGCTGGTGCGCCGGGGCCAGCGGCACGAGGCCCTCCAGCGCCAGCATGACGTCCGCATCGAGGCGGACCGGCGCCGCGTGGCGCGTGCCGCCATGGACGACCCGGTGCCCGGCCGCCGACGGCGCGGCGGGCAGCCGCTCGAACAGCCGGCGGGCGACGGTCGCGTGGTCGCCCGCCGGCGGGCGCTCCCCGTCGGAGGCGATGCCGTCGACCGTGATCCGAGGCTGTCGCCCGATATCGGCGACATGGGCGTGCCAGGCCGGTTCGCACGCACCCGGCCGGAACAGGGCGCAGCGCAGGCTGGAGGAACCAGCATTGAGGACGAGGATCATCGCCCCGCCTCAGGTGACCACCGTCCAGCCGTCGACGGTCCCGGCCCGACCGGGCTCGTCCGCGTCGGTCGGGCCGCACTGCATGATGTCGCCCTCGATCCGGCGGTCGTGGTCCTCGGTGGCGGACCGTTCCGGCCAGGTCCAATCCCGCACCTCCGGCAGGTCGTCGCCGGTCCGGCGGACGTGCTCGCGATGGGCGGCGAGCGCGTCCCGGAGCGCCTCCTCGGCGTGCTCGGCCCGGGCGCCCAGTCGCGGGACGGCCCGGATCGCGGCCTGGGCGAGATGATAGCGGTCGAGCCGGTTCAACACGCACATGTCGAAGGGCGTCGTGGTCGTGCCCTCCTCGATGAACCCGTGCACGTGGAAGTTGCCGTGGTTCGTCCGCTTGTAGGTCAGCCGGTGAATCAGCCACGGGTAGCCGTGGTAGGCGAACACCACCGGCCGGTCGCGCGTGAACACGCTGTCGAAGGTCGAGGCATCGAGCCCGTGCGGGTGCGTCTCGGGGGCGGGCAGCGTCATCAGGTCGACGACGTTCACCACCCGGACCCTGAGTTCCGGGAGGTGCCGGCGCAGCCAGTCCACGGCCGCGAGCGTCTCCAGGGTCGGAACGTCACCCGCGCAGGCCATGACCACGTCCGGGCCCGCATCGCCCTCGTTCGAGGCCCAGTCCCAGATCCCGGCGCCGGCCGCGCAGTGCCGGGCGGCCTCGTCCAGGGCGAGCCACTGCAGGGCGGGCTGCTTGCCGGCCACGACCACGTTGATGCGGTCGTAGGTCCGCAGGCAGTGGTCCATGGCGCAGAGAAGGGTGTTCGCGTCCGGCGGCAGGTAGATCCGCGCCGTGTCCCCGCGCTTGTTCGCCACGAAGTCGATGAAGCCGGGATCCTGGTGGCTGAAGCCGTTGTGGTCCTGCCGCCAGACGTGGGACGAGAGCAGGATGTTGAGGGACGGCACCGGCCGGCGCCAGGGCAGGTCGCGCGAGGACTTCAGCCACTTGGCGTGCTGGTTCACCATCGAATCGACGACGTGGGCGAAGGCCTCGTAGGTCGCGAACAGGCCGTGCCGCCCGGTGAGCACGTAGCCTTCCAGCCAGCCCTCGCAGAGGTGTTCGCTCAGCACCTCCATGACGCGGCCGTCGCGCCGGAGGTGGTCGTCGCCCGGCAGGATCTCGTCCTGCCAGGCGCGGCCCGTCACCGCGAACACCGCGTCCAGCCGGTTCGAGGCGGTCTCGTCCGGCCCCATGATGCGGAAGTTCCGGCTCGCCGCGTTCAGGGTCAGGATTTCGCGCAGGTAGGTTCCGAGCACGCGGGTGGCTTCGGCCCTGAGGCGGCCGGGCTCCGGCACGGCGACGGCGACGCGGCCCAGGTCCGGCAGGCGCAGCGGCGCGCTCCTGTGCGCGTTGGCGTGCGGGTTGGCCGAGAGGCGCCGCGGCCCCTGCGGCGGCAGCGCGGCGAGGTCGACGACGAGCGATCCGTCCTCCGCGAACAGCTCCTCCGGCCGGTAGGATCGCATCCAGGATTCCAGGATCGCGCGGTGCCCGGCGTTCTCCCGCACGGCCGCCACGGGCACTTGGTGCGAGCGCCAGGTGCCCTCGACCGGCTTGCCGTCCACCCGGTCCGGCCCCGTCCAGCCCTTGGGGCTGCGCAGCACGATCATGGGCCACCGCGGCCGCCCGGCCTCTCCGTGGCCGGCGCGCCTGCGGATATCCGCGATGGCATCGCAGGCCGCATCGAGGGCCGTGGCCATGGCTTGGTGCATCGGGGCCGGCTCGTCGCCCTCGACGAAGGTCGGCGCGTAGCCGTAGCCGACGAGAAGGCTGCGAAGCTCGTCGGCGGGCATGCGGGCGAGGAGCGTCGGGCTGGCGATCTTGTAGCCGTTGAGGTGCAGGATCGGCAGGACGGTGCCATCCGTCCTCGGGTCCAGGAACTTGTTCGCGTGCCAGGAGGCGGCGAGCGGCCCCGTCTCGGCCTCGCCGTCACCGACCACGCAGGCGACGGTCAGGCCCGGGCTGTCGAGGGCGGCCCCGAAGGCGTGCGCCAGGGCATAGCCGAGCTCGCCGCCCTCGTGGATCGAGCCCGGCAGCTCGGGCGAGGCGTGGCTCGGGATGCCCCCGGGAAACGAGAATTGCCGGAACAGGCGCGCCATCCCGTCGAGGTCTTGCGCCACGTCCGGGTAGATCTCGCTGTAGGTGCCCTCCAGGTACGCGTTGGCCACGAGCCCCGGCGCGCCGTGGCCGGGCCCCCAGACCGCGATCATGTCGAGGTCGCGCTGGCGTATGACCCGGTTCAGGTGCGCGTAGATGAAGTTGAGGCCGGGCGTCGTGCCCCAATGGCCGAGGAGCCGCGGCTTGACGTGTTCGGGCTTGAGCGGCTCGCGCAGGAGCGGGTTGGCCATGAGGTAGATCTGCCCGACCGACAGGTAGTTCGCGGCCCGCCAGTAGGCGTCGATCCGCTGGAGGCTGTCGGGTCCGAGCGGCCCCGGCACGAACGGCAGCGCGCGCCTGTCATCCCGATGTCCGCTCGCGTGGCGCTCCCTGGTTCCGTGCGTCGCGTCCATGCCGGCCTCCGGGCGGGTGCTGATCCCGGCGTCGACCGTGCCGGGGGGCCGGACCGGCGGCGTTGAGCTGGATCAAAGCGGGCCCGGCGATGGCCGGCAGAATGGCCTCCGTCGGGCAGGACGGGAGCGGACGATGACCCTGGTGCTTCGAACCACCTACATCCAGACGGTGCGCCGCGTGCGGGTACCGGTCGGGCTGGCGCCTCGGAACGACGCGGGCCGGCGGGTCGTCTCGGATGGCTATCGCTACCGGAGCATCGGCAGCCTGCAGGCCCTGGCGCTGGCCCTTGCAGCCTCGGCGGTGACGCCGGTGCTGCTCTGGCTCGCCCTTTGAACCCCACCGAACCGAGGAGACGGGCGATGGACGACATCACCGTGCGCCGGCACGTGCTCGACGAGCTGGAATACGCCCCGATGATCGACGCGGCGCAGATCGGCGTCACGGTCGAGAACGGCATCGTGACGCTCACCGGGCACGTCCGGAACTACGCCGAACGAGGCATCGCCGAGCGCGTCGTGCTGCGGGTCCGCGGCGTGCGCGGCGTGATCGAGCGGATCGAGGTCCGCTACCCGGATGATCCGAGGGTCGGCGACGAGGCCCTGGCCGAGCGCTGCGCCCGGGTGATCCAGTGGGACGCGCGCATCCCCCGGGACTCGGTCACGCTCAAGGTCGAGCAGGGCCGCGTCACGCTCCACGGATGCGTGCCGCACTACCACCAGAAGGCAGCCGTCGATAAGGCCCTGCGGCGGCTGGCCGGCGTCACCGACATCGTCAACCTCATCGCCGTGAAGCCGCCGGCCCGGGCCGCCGACGTGAAGTCCCGCATCCGCGCGGCCCTGCAGCGGAGCGCGCGGGACCCGGACACGATCCGCGTGCACGTCGATGGCGACACGGTCACCCTCGATGGATGCGTCGATGTCTGGCGCGAACGCGAGCTCGCCGAGCGGGCGGCGTGGTCGGCCCCCGGCGTTCGAGCCGTCGAGGACCGCCTGACCCTCGCCTGAGCTGCGCCGGTTGAGGCTCGATCCGCGCATCTTGAGCTCGGTCCTCCGGAGCACCCGGATTGCCCGTCGCGCCCCTTGAGATGGATCAAGGCCGACGCTGCGAACCCCGGCCACGCTCCCCAAGACGGCGCCGGAATTCCGGCAGCGGGAGACGGTCATGAAGATCTCCAACATCATGGTCTCGGTCGATCTCGGGGCCGCGGCGGCGGACCGCGTCCAGCTGGCGGCAAGCCTCGCCGGGCGTTTCGAGGCCACGCTGACCGGCGTCGCGGCGCGCCCGGTCCTGGCCCCCATGCCGGTCGGCGACATGCTGGAGGTCGAGCGCGTCTGGGCCATCGAGGAGCGCCTGGCGGACGAGCAGCTCGCGGCGGCCAAGGCCTTGTTCCAGCGCGAGGCCGGGGCGGCGCACGGGACGGGCTGGCGCTCGGCTCCGACCGCGCCTTTGATCTACCTCGCCAGCGCGGCGCGCGCCGCCGATCTCGTGGTCGTCGGCCGGAACGGCCCTGCAGACGGCGACCCGGGTCCGATGGGCGTTCCGGCTGGGGCGCTCCTGATGGAGGTCGGGCGCCCGGTGCTGATCGCGCCGCCGGGTGTGGAGAGCCTCGCGGCGCGACGGGTCGTCGTGGCCTGGAAGGATACGCGGGAGGCACGCCGGGCCGTTCACGACGCGTTGCCGTTCCTGACTCGGGCCGACGAGGTTCATGTGGCGGTGGTGGGTCCCGGCGCCGACCAGGAGGGCGCCGAGGACGTCGCCGCCTACCTGTCCGGCCACTGCGTCGCCGTCACCACGCACCTGCTGCACAGGCCGGAGATCGGCGCCGCGGACGAGATCCTTCGGTTCGCCCACCGCGAGGAGGCAGACCTGATCGTGATGGGCGCCTATGGGCACAGCCGCCTGCGCGAGTGGGTCTTCGGCGGCGCCACCCGCGAGGTCCTGACGACCACGCCCATCTGCTGCTTGATGAGCCACTGATGCGCCCGAAAGCCACCATTCCGGCGGGCGCTCTCGCGCTGCTCGCCATCCTTCTTCCCGCCGGCGCCGCCACGGCCTGGGACCGGCAGGTCAAGCAGGGCGAGACCCTCGCCCGGACCAACTGCGCCCGCTGCCACGCCGTGGGGCGGGTCGGAGCGAGCCCCCTGCGCGAGGCGCCGCCCTTCCGCGAGCTGCACACGCGCTACCCCGTCGAGGACCTCGGCGAGGCCCTGGCCGAGGGCATCCGCACGGGCCATCCGAGCATGCCGGAATTCCGGTTCGACCCGGATCAGGCAGAGGCCCTGATCGCCTACCTCAAGAGCCTGGAACGCTGAGCGAGGAGTTTCCGATGTACCTGCGCTGCCTCCTCGTTCCCACCGCCCCGGGCATCGACGCCACCCGGCGGCTGGACGCGGCCCTGCGGCTGGGCCGGCGGCTGCACGCGCATATCAACGTCAGCTTCATGGCGCCGGGCCCGGAGCACGTGCTCGCCGGCATGGCGAGCCTCGTGCCGATGGACTGCGCGACCATCGAGGCCATCGAGCGGGGCGTGCGGGAGGCCGCGGCCGACGGGCAGGCGGCCCTGCGCGCGTGGTGCGCGCGCCAGGGCGTGCCCTTCGCGGCGTCGGGCGGGCGCCTGGACGCCACCTTCGCGACCTGGACCGAACTCTCCGGCGAGGTCGAGCCGCTCCTGACCCTGGCGGGCCGCGTCAGCGATCTCGTCCTCGTCGACCAGCCCGACCCGGAGCGGCCGTTCACCGGTCGCGCGCTCGACACGGCGCTGTTCTCGGTGGGGCGCCCGACGCTGATGGTCGGCAAGACCCTCCCCGACGATCTGCTGGACCACGTCATGATCGCCTGGAACGGCAGCCTGGAGGCGACGCGGCTGATCGGGCAGTCCATCACGCTGCTGCACGAGGCGGGCCGGGTGACCGTGGTGCATGCGCGGACGGAGCGCTTCGAGGAGGCGCGGGCGGCCGACCTGTGCGCCTACCTGCGCTGGCATGGCATCGTGGCGGAGGCGGTCACCCGCGAGGCCAGCGAGCCGCACGCCGTCGGCGCGGCCATTCTTGGCGAGGCGGAACGGCGGAATGCGTCGTTGCTGGCCTTGGGGGCCTACACCCACAGCCGGGTCCGCGAGTTCCTGCTCGGCGGCGTCACCCGCCACGTCGTCGAGCACGCCCGTCTCCCGGTGCTCATGGCCCACTGAACTTGGGGCGGCCCGCATCGGGACGGGCAGGCCTGCGTCGAACCGTGCCTCGGTCCGTCGCGTCCGCGGCGGCGCCGCCGCCGTTCCGGGCGAATCCCGCACTTGGTCCGGTCGCACCGGTGGGCCCTCGGCGGCGGTTCGGGGACCTCGCGCTCGGCGCAGGCCGACGGCCAGACGCAGGGGCGGAGCGTGTTCCCGCTGTCGGGTTGCCGCTTTGGTGGTTTGGGGCCCTCCCGCGCGTGAAAGGCGGCGCCCAGGACCGCCTTCCGGAAATCCGGGGCGCTCCCGGCACGGGGAGCGACCGCGCCGGCCTCGTCCGGCCGCCTGGTCGGGGCTACGGGCCAGCGACCCGCGAGACGGCCGCCATCCTTCGGGGCGCGAGGCCCCGAGGGGAGGCGGACGGGTCCCTTCCCCGTCCTCAGCGAGACATCAGGCAGCAGACGGAGGCCTCCTCCAGCAGGTCGTGCGTGACCCCGCCGAAGAACCACTCCCGCAGGCGGCTGTAGCCGTAGGCACCGGTCACGAGCAGGTCGGCGCCGAACGCACGGGTCGTGCCCCTCAGGTCGTCGGCGACGGTCCAGCCGGAGGGCTTGGCCAGGTGCGCGCTGGCATTCACGGCGTGCAGGGCGAGGTAGCGGACCACGTCCTCGACTTCGGGGCGGTCCTCGCCTGGGCCGACCCGGAACACCTGGACCGCCTCGGCCCGACGCAGGATGGGCAGGGCGTCGGACACGGCGCGACGGGTCTGAAGGGTGTTCTTCCAGCCGATGACGACGCGCTTGGCCTCCAGGTGCTCGAGGCCGGCCGGAACCACCAGGACAGGCCGGCCCGACCCCATCAGCGCGTCGCCGACGTCGGCCGCCATGCCCCGCGTCACGCCCTCGTCGGCGTGGCGCCCGACAACGACGAGGTCCGCCACCCGGGATTGTCCCTCCAGGAACGGGCGCGGGGCCGCCACGTCGGAGCGCCATTCGACCCGGTCGATCAGGCAGGCCGCCGTGCGAAAGGCCTGCTCCGCCTTGTCGAGCCTGCCGAGGGCGGCCCGACGGATCTCCTCGATGACCATTCCCATGGGCACGGCGGTCTCGCCGTACCCCCGCGGGTAATCGGGCACGCAGGCGGCGACGCCGACGACGCGGGCCCTGAAGCGCTCCGCGAGCCCCGCGGCGAGCCGGACCCGAGCCGGGGCATGCAGCCCGTCGTCGACCGCGACCATGATGCTGGCAAAGGACATCGGAGCCTCCCTCGGCCCGGACTGGGCGGCCGTCACGGTGCGAGCACCCGGACGGGACGGTGTTGACCTGCCTCAATCCGCCGGCCCCGGACCACGGCGGGGCGGAGCGTCGGCGTGACCCTCGATCCTCCGGTGACCGGGATCAGGGCGCGGCCGGCAGGATCAAGGTCGCCCGGCGTCAGGCTTGAGGCAGGTCAACGCCGCCCCCGGGAAGCTCGGGCACGATCCCCCGACCCCCGAGGACAGAAGCCATGTTCGTCGTCCTGGCCGCCAGCATCGTCCTCGTCATCGCCACCATCATCGTTCTCTACGAGACCCTTCGCCTGACTTCCGAGCACCTCGCGGCGCTGCCGGTGCCACCGCGCTGGCGCATCGTCGTCGTGGTCCTCGCCGCGTTCGCCGGGCACACGGCCGCGGTCTGGATCTACGCCGCGGCCTACTGGCTGCTCGTCCTGCAGCTCGGCCTCGGCGCCTTCTCGGGCGTTCCTGTGACGTCCCTCGAGGACTGCGCCTTCGTCTCCGTGGTCGCCTACTCCTCGCTGGGCTACGGCGACCACGCCCCCGTCGGCCATGCCCGCCTGCTCACGGGCGTCGAGGCGCTCAACGGCCTCCTCCTGATCGGCTGGTCCGCGTCGTTCACCTACCTCGCCATGGAGCGCTACTGGCCGCTGCACGGGAAGGCGCACGCCCACCGCGCCGCGACCGCCCGCCACCCGGCGGACGGGGAGGCCGGTCGCAAGCCCCTCTCCCCGCCGGCGGCCGGCACATGAGCCCGTCGGCACCCTTGCGCTGGATCAAGGCCGGCCGGCCCGGCGGGTCCCAGGGTGCCCCCCGACCGGCAAGCGGAGGCGAGCGATGCGCGAATACTTGGTCACCTTTCACAAGACCGTCCCGGACGACACCGGGCACGACCATCGCGTCCTGCAACGGCAGGCGGTCGTCGTCGCCTGCTCGGACGTCGCCGCCGCCTACACGGCCAAGGCGATGCTGTGCGAGGCGGACGGCGTCGTCGACTGGCGGCTGCGGGCGGACACCTGCGAGGTCTCCGAACTCAGCGAGCGGGCGGCCTGAGGAGGCGCGGATGGGCCATGGACTGACCGAACCCGTGCACTGGCAGGGGCGACAATGGGCCGTCACCGGCTACGGCATCGAGGCGCTCGGCGGGAGGTACCACATCCCGTTCGCCGACCTTCCGGATACCGGGACGGCGCGACCGGATTGGCTGGACGCCCTCTTCCGACGCTACGGCACCGACGGGGACGACCTGTCGGAGGCCCTGAAGGTCGCGCGTACGGTCCGGTCTGGAGCGAAGGCCACGGCATCGAAGCCGGCGGCATGAGCGCCCCGTCCCTCACAGTCGAGGAGGCGGACGACCCCGAGGCTCAGAGCCCCGCCGTCGGCCCCTCGAAGCCGCGCCTGCTCCGGGTGCTCGGGCCCGGACTGATCACCGGCGCCTCCGATGACGACCCGAGCGGCATCGCCACCTACGGGCAGGCCGGCGCCCAGTTCGGCTACGGCCTGTGCTGGACCATGCTCTACACCCTGCCGCTGATGGCGGCGGTGCAGATGGTCTCGGCCCGGATCGGCCGCACCACCGGCCACGGCATCGCCGGCGTCCTGCGCGAAACCTACCCGAACGCCCTGCTCCAGGGCGTGGTGCTCCTGCTGCTCGCCGCCAACGTCCTGAACCTCGGGGCCGATCTCGGCGCCATGGCGGATGCCCTCGCCCTGCTGCTGCCGGGCCCGCGCTGGCTGTACGTGGCCCTCTTCGCCGGCACCTGCGCGTTCATGCAACTCGCCCTGCAATACACGCGCTACGTCGCCGTCCTGAAGTGGCTGACGCTGAGCCTGTTCGCCTATCTCGGCGTGGTGATCCTGGCCCGGGTCTCCTGGTGGGACCTCGGCGTGGCCCTGGTGGTGCCGCGCATCGACCTCGGCGGCGGCGGCCTCACCACGCTGGTGGCGCTCTTCGGGACCACGATCAGCCCCTACCTGTTCTTCTGGCAGGCGGCCGAGGAAGCCGAGGACCTGCACGCCTACCCGCGCCGGCGCGATCTCCTGCACGCGCCAGAGCAGGGCGGGGGCGCCCTGCACAGGATCGAGGTCGACACGCTCGTGGGCATGACCTTCTCGAACCTGGTGGCGCTCGCCATCATGGTGACCACGGCCGCCGTCCTGCACGCGAACGGCGCCACCGACATCCAGACCTCCGCCCAGGCCGCGGAGGCGCTCCGCCCCCTGGCCGGCCCGTTCTCCGCGACGGTCTTCGCCCTCGGCGTCATCGGCACCGGGCTGCTGGCGGTCCCGGTTCTCGCGGGCTCCGCGGCCTACGCGGTCGGGGAGGCCCGACGCTGGCCCGTCGGCTTCGGCCGGCGCCTGCTGGAGGCGCGCGCCTTCTACGGCACGATCGCGCTCGCGACCCTGGTCGGCATGGCCGTCAGCCTCGGCGCGGTCGACCCGATCCGGGCGCTCTACTGGAGCGCGGTCGTCAACGGGGTCATCGCGGTCCCCATCATGGTCGTGATGATGCTGGCGGCGGCGCGCGTCGACGTCATGGGCGCCTTCGCCGTGCGGGGATGGCTCAAGCTGCTCGGCTGGGTTGCCACGGCGTGCATGCTGCTCGCGGTCCTCGCCATGCTGGCGACGGCCGCGCTTCCCCTGATCTAGCGCGCCGCGGCCCGGCGACCGCCCGTCAACCGCGTCCCGTTCCAACGGGGTTCGGGCGACGGAGAGGGAGCGCGTGAGAGCCGATCGTGCTGCCCGCGCAGCCGCGGGCGCTGCCCGGCCTGCGCGGTTGGCGGACGTCCTCACCGACGCCGCCTGCCCCCCGACCGGACGGATCGCGGCGGGCAAGGCCGTTGCGCTGGATCAATGTCCCTCCGCCCGCCGGGCCTAGCGTCTGCCGAGACCAGGCATGACCGAAGCCGGATCGAGGAGACGAGCGATGGGCGACCAGCAGATCCGCCAGAACATCATCGACGAGCTGGACTTCGACCCGAGCATCGACGCCGCCCATGTCGGCGTCGCCGTGGAGAACGGCATCGTCACGCTCACCGGCCATGTCGGCAGTTACACGGAACGGGTCGCCGCCGAGAAGGCCGCCCAGAAGGTGCGCGGCGTGCGCGGCGTGGTCGAGGAGATCAAGGTCCGCTTCGGCGACGAGACGCCGCCGCGCGACGAGGACTTGGCGCGACGCGCCGTGCAGATGCTCGACTGGTCGGTGACCGTCCCGCGGAACGCCGTGCAGGTGAAGGTCCAGGACGGCTGGGTGACGCTGTCCGGCACGCTGGGCTGGCAGTACCAGAAGGAGGAGGCCGGTCGGGCGATCCGGCGCCTCGCGGGCGTGGCGGGCATCGTGAACACCATCGCGGTGGCCCCGGAGGCGAGCGTTTCCGACGTGCGCGCGAAGATCATGGCGGCGCTCAAGCGCAGCGCCGAGATCGAGGCGGACGCGATCAAGGTGACGGTCGAGGACGGCAGGGTCGTCCTGGAGGGCAAGGTGAACGCCTGCCACGAGCGCCGGCTCGCCGAGAGCGCCGCGTGGTCGGCCCCGGGCGTGCGCGCCGTCGAGGACCACCTCACGCTGGCCTGAGCCGGATGGGCCCGGCGGCGCCGCAAGCCGCGCCTGTCCGGTGAAGGCGGTCCGATCTCGATATCGATCAGGCTGGAGAGATCCATGTCCTACACGAGCGTCATGGTAGCGGTCGATCCCGGCGAGCCTGCGCGGGAACGCGTCCGGCTGGCCGCGCACGTCGCCGACGACTTCCAGGCTCGCCTGATCGGCCTTGCGGCCGAGAGGCCTGCCTATGAGCCTGCACCCGCAGGCCCCACCCCGGGTGGCGGGTACTGCATCGCCTCGGTCCAGGAAGCCGCCCTGAACGACCTCCGGCTGGCACACGCGGCGTTCAAGGAAGCCGTCGGGGGCCGAAGCCGGGTCGAATGGCGCTCCACGCTCGCCTGTCCCTCGGCATTCCTCGCGGCTCAGTCGGCCGCCGGCGACTTGCTGGTCACGGGGCGGGGCGACGTCGGCGGCCCGCTGACGTCGATCGACCCCGGGGATGCCGTGATGCGGCTCGGCCTGCCGGTGCTGGTCGTTCCGCCCAAGGTCGAGCACCTCGAAGCCCGGCGTGTCGCGGTGGCGTGGAAGAACACCCGTGAGGCGCGTCGCGCCGTCCGCGACGCGTTGCCATTCCTGAAGCGGGCCTCGCGAGTCGTCCTGATCTCCATCGACGACGGGAAGGGAGCTGACGACGCGCGGGACCTGATCGGTCTCCTGCAGTCACACGACGTCGACGCCACGGCGGTCCAGAGAGACGCCTACGGCGCTTCGACCGCCGAGGCGTTGGTCGAGGCGGCTTCCGAGCAGGCCGCCGACCTCATCGTCGCCGGCGGCTACGGGCATGGCCGGCTTCGGGAATGGGCCTTCGGCGGCGTCACCCGCGACTTGCTGGCGGATTGTCCCGTCTGCTGTCTGATGAGTCATTGATCCGGCGCAGGCCCTCATGGGAGCCGCGCACGGAGCGGGTCGGCGACAGCCCGCGCCGGCGGGCCGGATGAAGCGCCGCGGGCCGGCGCCCGTCGGTCGTGCGGGTGGGACGGCAGGCGTCGGCATCCCTCGAGGGTCCGCCCACGAGGCCTGTCCTTGTGCGCGGATCGACCGCGTGCGCTGATCGGTCGAGCTGGGGCCGATCGCCTAACCCCGCGTCCGGCCGCCCGCCTCCCCGGGTGATCGCCCGCCCGCGCCCGTCGCCGGCCCGGATCTGGCGTTCCCGCTCCCCAGGGGGGCGGCCAGCCCGCGATCCCCCATGCGGCCCGGTCCAAGATACCGGCCGGGTCACGGCCGAGAGCAGGCTCTCGGTGCCGGGGCGGCGCACCAGAAGGCCGGTGTGGCAACGCTCGGTGGAATGCTGCCGGGCGCGATTCGCCATTTCTCCGGTGATTTGCCCGGCCGCCGAAGCCCTCTCCGGACGCCCCCTTGAGCCGGCGCCGGAGTTCGAAACGGCAGCGGACGCGAGGACAGGGGTGACGCGCAGCGCCGACGCAGGGGGAGAGGGTACGGAGCCGCAGAGCAAAGCGCCTGCGCAGTCCCCATCTGAGGGAAACAGGCAGTCCACGGAGGAGCGATATGGGGACCGAGAGAGCGGTGTTGGCAGGCGGCTGCTTCTGGGGCATGCAGGATTTGATCCGGCGCCGGGAAGGCGTGGTATCGACCCGGGTCGGCTACACGGGCGGCGACGTGCCGAACGCGACCTACCGCAACCACGGCACGCACGCCGAGGCCATCGAGATCACCTTCGACCCGGAGCGAACCAGCTTCCGACGCATCCTGGAATTCTTCTTCCAGATCCACGACCCGACCACGCCGAACCGGCAGGGCAACGACCGGGGCCTCAGCTACAGGTCCGCGATCTTCTACGTCGACGACGCCCAGCGTCGCGTCGCCGAGGACACCATCGCGGACGTCGACGCGTCCGGGCTCTGGCCGGGCAAGGTGGTCACCGAAGTGGCGGCGGCCGGGCCGTTCTGGGAGGCCGAGGCCGAGCACCAGGATTACCTGGAGCGTCGTCCCGACGGTTATACCTGTCACTTCGTCAGGCCTGGCTGGACGCTACCGGTCCGCTCACCAGCCAAGCAGGAAAGCTGAGGCTGGGCCCTCCCGGTCCCGAGGGGTTTGTCCTGAATCGGGGGCACGGCTGCGATGTCGCGGCCGCGCCCCCGCCAGGCTGACCGAACTACGTCCCGCAGCAGAACGCCTGCTTCGTCGCGGGGAGGCTCGGCGGCCCGCGATGCGGGCGAGAATCCGGCGTGCCAAGGCTGACGCCGGCTCCGCCCCAGATCGCGCATGCGGGGGCGAAGCCGGTCGGACGGGCCTGTCCGGTGAAGCGATCACCCCGGCCGTTCGGGAATTCCGGCTGCGCTGCGTGCCTCAGGCCGGCGCGGCCGGATCGATGCCGTCGGTGACGGCGCTCCTCCTGGCACGCCCCTCCTTCGATGCGGCGAAGCGGGCCCTGGCCTCCAGCCTCCCCGGCGCTTCGATCCCGGCGAGCCGCGCCACCCCGTCCTTCCCGCTGTCCGACGCCATCCGGTACCGGGCCTGCAGGTGGGACGCGGCCGCAGGTCATCGGGCCGGCGCCCCGCGGTGCGCAGCCCCGGCCGAAGCCCCGGCCGGAGGCTCGCCTGGCCGCGGCGTGCCGCCCGCCGACCGTCGTCGCGGCGCGATCAGCGGACGAGGCAGGGCTTCTTCGGATCGAAGGTCCAGCCGGGGATCAGGAACTGCATCGCCGCCGCGTCGTCCCGGGCGCCGAGCCCGTGATCGCGGTAGAGGGCGTGCGCCGCCTCGACGGCCGCCCAGTCGAGCTCGATCCCGAGGCCCGGCCGCTCCGGCACCTGCACGAGGCCGCCGCGGATCGCCAGGGGTTCCCTGGTGAGGCGCTCGCCGTCCTGCCAGATCCAGTGGGTGTCGATCGCCGTGACGTTGCCGGGGGCCGCCGCGGCCGCGTGCGTGAACATGGCGAGCGAGACATCGAAGTGGTTGTTCGAGTGCGAGCCCCAGGTCAGGCCGTGGTCGCGGCAGAGCTGGGCCACCCGGACCGAGCCGGCGAGCGTCCAGAAATGCGGGTCGGCCAGCGGGATGTCGACGGCGCCGAGCTGGATGGCGTGGTTCATCTGCCGCCAGTCGGTGGCGATCATGTTGGTCGCCGTGGGCAGGCCGGTGGCGCGGCGGAACTCGGCCATGATCTCGCGACCGGAGAATCCGCCTTCGGCTCCGCAGGGGTCCTCCGCGTAGGCCAGCACGTGGCCCTGCCCCTTGCAGAGCCGGATCGCCTCGGCGAGGGACCAGGCGCCGTTCGGGTCCAGCGTCACCCGCGCCTTCGGGAAGCGCGCGTGGATGGCGGTCACGGCGGCGATCTCGTCCTCGCCGCGCAGCACGCCGCCCTTCAGCTTGAAATCGTTGAAGCCGTACTGCGCGTAGGCCGCCTCCGCGAGGCGGGCCACGGCCTCCGGGGTCAGCGCCTCCTCGTCGCGCAGCCGGAACCAGCCGTCCTGGGCGCTAGGCGCCCGGTAGCCGAGGTCGGTGCGCGTGCGGTCGCCCACGTAGAACAGGTAGCCGAGCATCTCGACCGCGTCGCGCTGCTGGCCCTCGCCGAGGAGGGCGGCCACCGGCACCCCGAGGAACTGTCCGAGCAGATCGAGGAACGCCGTCTCCACCGCCGTCACCGCGTGGATGGTGATGCGCAGGTCGAAGGTCTGCAGGCCGCGCCCGCCCACGTCGCGGTCGGCGAAGCGGGTCCGCATGGCGTTGAGGACCGCGTTCCAGGCCCCGAGCGGCCGGCCGATCACGAGGTCCCGGGCATCCTCCAGGGTCCTGCGGATGGCCTCGCCGCCGGGAACCTCGCCGAGCCCCGTCGCGCCGGTGGAATCGGTGAGGATCACGAGGTTGCGGGTGAAGAACGGGCCGTGCGCGCCCGAGAGATTGAGGAGCATGCTGTCGTGGCCGGCGACCGGCACAACCTTCATGTCGGTGACCGTCGGCGTATGGCGCGCGGCGTGGCCCTGATCGTTCAGCATGGCGTCCTCCTCAAAGCATCGGGTCGGGGAGCGGCACGGCCGGTCTCCGCCGAGCGCGCGCAGCAGGGGCGGAACGGGACCGGACCGTCCTGGGACCGGTCTCGTTCCGACGGTCAGCTCGCCTTGAGCTCGACGCGGCGGATCTCGCCAACCACCACAAGGTAGCAGAAGCAGGCCACCAGGGCGTTCAGGCCCACGAAGACCAGGGCCCCGTCGAACGATCCGGTCGTCTGCACGATGTAGCCGATCACGATCGGCGTGGTGATGCCGGCGGTGTTGCCGAAGGTGTTGAACAGGCCGCCCGAGAGGCCGCCGCTCTCCCGCGGGGAGGTGTCGGCGACGACGGCCCAGCCGAGCGCGCCGATGCCCTTTCCGAAGAAGGCGAGCGCCATCAGTCCGACCACGACGGCATCCGTCTGGACGTAGTTGCAGCCGATGATGCTCATCGACAGCAGCATGCCGCCCACGATCGGGATCTTCCGGGCCGCCGTCAGCGAGAAGCCGCGCCGCAGCAGCAGGTCGGAGATCACGCCCCCGAGGATGCCTCCGATGAAGCCGCACAGGGCCGGCAGGACCGCGGCGAAGCCGGCCTGCAGGATGGACAGGCCGCGCTCCTTGACGAGGTAGACCGGGAACCACGTCAGGAAGAAGTACGTCAGCACGGTGATGCAGTACTGGCCGATATAGATGCCGAGCAGCATCCGGTGGGCCAGGAGCTGGCGCAGCGTCTTTCCGGCATTCCCCTGGGTCTTCGTACCCTGGCCGTCCATGTCGAGCAGCGCGCCGCCGGCCTCGATGTAGTCCCGCTCCGCCTGGTTCATGGACGGATGGTTCTTCGGGCTGTCGACCACGCGCAGCCAGAGGATCGCGAACGCGAGTCCGAGCACGCCCATGCTGGTGAAGACGTGATGCCAACCGAAATTGTGGACGATCCACGCCATCAGCGGCGTGAACAGAACCGTGGCGAAGTATTGGGCCGAGTTGAAGAAGGCCGAGGCCATGCCGCGTTCGCGCGTCGGGAACCACGCTGCGACGATCCGGGCGTTGGCCGGGAAGACCGGAGCCTCCGTGAGACCGACCGCGAGGCGCAGGGCGAACAGCATGACGACGGCGGTGAGGCCGGTGAAGAAGCCTACGGCCCCCTGGACGAGGGTGAAGCCGGACCAGAGGGCGACGGCCGCCGCGTAGACCCACTTGACGCTGTAGCGGTCGAGCAGCCAGCCCCCCGGGATCTGGGCGAGGACGTAGGACCACGCGAAGGCCGAGAAGACGTAGCCCATCTGAACCGGGGTCAGACCGAGCTCCTTGGCCATGCCGGGCCCGGCGATCGAGATGGTGGCGCGGTCGGCGTAATTGATCGTGGTCGCGGCAAACAGCATCAGCACGATCAGAAAGCGGACGCGGGTGCGGCGCGCCGCCTCGGCCGCGTCGAGCATGGTGCTCGCCGTGCCGCTCGTCATGGCACTCATGGACGTTCTCCCTGGATGGATGCCGCCCTGTTGCGCCCGGGCGTCGGGTCGGGCCGCCGTTGGTTCGGCCGCTCCGGTCTTGGCGCGGATGCGGAAGCTCAGCGGCGGTCGCCGATCAGCGCCTTCAGCTCGGCGTGTTCCGCGGCGGCGAGTTCGACGAGCGGCGGCCGAACCGGGCCGGCATGGCGGCCGACGGCGGTCATGCCGGCCTTGACGATCGAGACCGCGTAGCCGCGCCTGCGGTTGCGGAGCGCGATGTAGGGCAGGACGAAGTCGCGCAGTTCCCGGTAGACGGCGTCGCGGTCGCGGCGGCGCACCGCCTCGTAGAAGGACAGCGCCCATTCGGGCAGGAAATTGAAGATCGCCGAGGAATAGGTGGTGACTCCCATCTCCAGATACGGGAGTGCGAAGGTCTCCGCGGTCGGGAGGCCGCCGACATAGGTCAGGCGGTCCCCGAGGCCGGCATAGATCCGCGTCATCAGCTCGACGTCACCGACGCCGTCCTTGAACCCGACGAGGTTCGGGCAGCGCTCGCACAGGCGGGCCAGGGTGTACTCATCGAGTTGGGCGTTGGCCCGGTTGTAGACGATGACGCCGAGTGCAGTCGCGCGGCAGACCGCCTCGACATGGGCGGCGAGGCCGGTCTGCTCGGATCCGACGAGGTAGGGCGGCAACAGCAGGAGGCCGTCCGCGCCGGCGGCCTCGGCCGCCTGGGCGAGCTCGATCGCGAGGGCGGTGCCCTGACCGGTCGGAGCGATGACGGGCACGCGGCCGCGGGTCTCCTCGACGGCCGCGCGCAGGACGCGATCGATCTCGGACGGCGTGAGCGAGAAGAATTCACCGGTGCCGCCGGCCGCGAACAGGCCCGACACCTTGTAGTCAGCCAAGCGACTGAGATTGTCCCGGTAGGCGCTCTCGTCGAAGCTGAGATCGTCGCGGAAATGGGTGACCGGGAAGGAGAGCAGCCCGGAGCCCAACGCGCGGGCCATCTCGGACGGGTGCATCGTGGCCATCCGTTTCACTCCCTGATGTGCGCCATTCGGCGTTGCGTCAGGGCTAGGACAGGCGATTAAATGCGTCCAACGCTAATTCTGGCTGGATTATCCCGGATCCTGCATCAATGTTCGATCTCGGCCATGCCCGCAGCTTCGTCGCCGTCGCCGAGGAGATGCATTTCGGTCGGGCCGCGGCGAAGCTCAACCTCACGCAGTCGCCGCTGTCGCGGCAGATCCAGATGCTGGAGCAGTCGCTCGGCGTGACGCTCCTCGATCGCACCACCCGTACGGTCCGGCTGACCCCTGCCGGACGAACGTTCCTGGCGGAGGCCTATCGGGTTCTGGGAGCGGCCGAGAGCGCCACCCGCATCACGCGCCGCGCCGCGCGGGGCGAGAGCGGCGTGATCCGTCTCAGTTTCACCGCGGCCTCGGCCTACCGCACGCTGCCCCGCGTCGTGGCCCATGTCCGGGCGATGCTGCCGGAGGTCGATCTCGTGCTGGCCGAGATGGTCTCGGACGAGCAGATCCTGGCGCTCGAAGAGAACCGCACCGATCTCGCGATCCTGCGGCCGGCCCCGATCCTTCAGGATTCCCGATCGTCGATCGCGACGGCCCCGCTGGTGAGCGAGCGGCTTCTGCTCGCGGTGCCGCGCAGCCACCGCCTGGCGAACGGCACCGCCCCGACACTTCAGGATCTCGACGGCGAGGCTTTCGTGACCTGGTCGCCCAAGGGCGGCCGGTACTTCATCGATCTGCTCGACAGGCTGTTCGAGACCGGCGGGGTGGCGCCGCGGATCGTGCAGCGGGTGAATCAGGTCCACGCCATGCTGGCCCTCGTCGGCGCTGGCATCGGGATCGCGCTGGTGCCAGCCAGTACCCGAGGGAACAGCATGGCGGATATCAGGTTGCGCCCGATCGCGCTCCCCGCGATGGCCCGGCCGGAGCTGTTGCTCGCGTGGCGCCGTGACAATTCCAATCCCTGTCTGGTCTCGGTCCGCACGATCGCGCTCGAGACGGTCGAGGTCTGACGCGCCCCCGCGGCGACGGCGGCGCCCGCTCCTCAGGCGCCGCCGCACATGTGCTGCGAATCCGGGAGCGTCCACGATTCGAGCGTGCGGAGGTTCGTCGTCTTGTAGAAGCGCCCCCTGTCATCGTCCTTCGGGCAGCCCTTGGGGATCGAGACGAGGCAGGTCGTCACCGGATCGCCGATGCGGGAGTTCCCGATGGCTTCGACATACGCGTACGAGATCCCGTACACGCCGTTTTTCAGTTCAACACTGGTGCCCTCGCCGGGTGTCCCCTCGGCGGGCTTGGTCAGCGTCGCGCTGAAGCGCGTCCCCAAGTGGGTGATCGCGCTCTGCGCGCATGCGCCGACCGTGGTCGGCGGCGTTTCCCCCGCCCGAGCCTGAGCCATCAGGCTCAATGGAACCAGTGCGGCGAGACCGATCACGCTCATCCTGCCCACGATCTTCCTCCCTGCTGTCCACCCCTCGCTCCGCCCGCGCCGGGCGGGCGGAGGCCGGACGGGCCGGATTGCGGCTGCGCGTTTCGGACCATGACGGCGTCCGGGAACGCGGTCGAGCACGGCATCCGCCGGGCCGATCAGCGCGGGGCGGATGCCGTCGAGGATCTCGGCTCCGGCCCGACCGGTCGCCGCGACGTCCCCCGCGAGCCCGCCGGCCGTCACCACGACCGATATGTCCGCGCGCCCTCCGGCGACTCAGCCGGGATGGGGACCCATGCGGCGGCGGTCATGCTCGATGGCGAACACATGACTGTAGAGGTTGGCAACCCAGCTCCGCCCCTCGACCGTGAGATCGAGACAGCGGACCGCGTCCCC
>Ga0160427_10000215_pt1 | contig 38584 bp, 30 predicted proteins | sample SolpanmetagenomL_FD_108194 | JGI IMG/M metagenome (GOLD analysis project Ga0160427, IMG submission 108194) | Solar panel surface microbial communities from Lawrence Berkeley National Laboratory, California, USA - L | ecosystem: Engineered > Built environment > Solar panel > Unclassified ...
AGCTACTTTCTGAATAGCGCTTCTACTTGCAAGCAAAAAGCACTTTTATTTTATGAATACTACCCGCTGGAAACTCGTGCTGGGCAGCGCCGCCGACGCGACCGACTCGGTGCCCCTGCCGCCCGACTACGGCCGCATGGACGAGGTACTCACTGCCCTCTACGACGGCGACAAGGCCGAGCGCAAAGCCGGGCTGGGCGGCTCGGCGCCCCGCGTGAGCCGCTGGCTGGGTGACATCCGCGCCTACTTCCCCACCGAAGTAGTGGCCGTGATGCAGCAAGATGCCATGACGCGCCTAGGTCTCAACCAGCTGTTGCTGGAGCCCGAAATCATGCGCACGGTGCAAGCCGATGTGCACCTAGTGGGCACGCTGATGTCCCTGAGCCGCGTGATGCCGCAAAAGGCCAAGTCCACGGCCCGCGAGGTCATTACCAAAGTAGTGCGCGAGCTAGAGCAAAAGCTGGCCAACCCGCTGCGCCAAGCCGTGCAGGGCGCCTTGAGCCGGGCCGTGCGCAACCCACGCCCGCGCTACCACGAAATCGACTGGGGCGCTACTATTAAGGCTAATTTAAAGCACTACCAGGCCGCCCACAAAACCGTAATTCCGGAACGGCTGGTAGGCTTTGGCCGGCGCGGGCAGGCCCTAAAGGAAATCGTACTGTGCGTAGACCAAAGCGGCTCGATGGCCTCGTCGGTGGTGTACGCGGGCGTGTTTGGGGCAGTGCTGGCCTCGCTGAAAGCCGTGAAAACCCACATGGTCGTCTTCGATACGGCCGTCGTCAACCTCAGCGAAAACCTGCGCGACCCGGTCGATTTGCTGTTTGGCGTGCAGCTGGGCGGCGGCACCGACATCAACCTAGCCCTAGGGTACTGCCAGCAGCTCATCACGCGCCCTACCGATACTATTCTGGTCCTCATTACCGACCTCTACGAAGGTGGCAACGAGCGCGAAATGATAAAGCGCGCCGCTTCCCTCAAGGCCGCCGGTGTCAATATAGTAGTGCTGCTAGCCCTCAGCGACGACGGCGCCCCGAGCTTCGACCGCCGCGTGGCCGAGCAACTCGCCGCGCTGAGTATCCCCAGTTTTGCCTGCACCCCAGCGCGGTTTCCAGAGCTGATGACGGCGGCTATTCAAGGCCAAAAGCTAGCAGCTTGAAGGAGTCACTCCTTTTCAAAAAGGTGAGATTATGGTTTTCTGGCAGCAGATTATCTCACTGCCTCCTAGGGCCATATGCGGTTAGCTGGCCAACCTAGCCAGACCAAGTAGGAACTGTTGGGGCGCAAATAGGGAAAGTCGTCGGCTTACAGGCCGAAAGCGTCGATTACCAACGCAGGCAAGGAGAAATAGAGCGGAATTTTATTCCATTACTACGTCCTCACGCTGTATCCTTATGGAAAGAAGGCACTTTGTTAAGAGCCTACTGGTCGGCTCCCTGTCAGTTCTGGCTGTGCTGATGGCCTGCAGCAAAACAGCCGACACCGTTACTCCAGCTTCTGATACCAGCAGTACGGGCACCGGGCCAGCGGCCGCTACCTTGGTCGACGTGGCGCAGCTGTATACCTTCAGCGCCGCGGCTGGCAGCACCGTGCAGTTTACTAACCCCTACGCAACGGAGCTGATTAGCTTCTTGCCCATCTGGCTGCTCGACCCGTTTGGGCTATCGGTAACCCAGCTTTCGGCTTTCAACTTAGCTAGCTGGCCCAATCAGCTTGTGGCAGTTGAGTTGGAACTCCCTAGGCCCCCGTCGGGCGCCCTAGCCTGCCCCTTGCCTTTTCCAGTGCAGATGGGCCGGTTCGACGGGCGAGTTGAAACCACCTGCACGGTACCTGAGGACGCCTTGTTTTTCCCCTTTGTGCTAGCCGGTGCTTTTGAAGTAGCAGGCCGCCTGCTGCATACCGGCGACGGGCTGGCGCTCTGGGATACTTCGGCAGTGGAGCTGGAAGCGCTGAGCAATACTGCCGCCCTTATTACCCTCGCCTTGGCGGCGTAGGACAGCGGTATGGATTGGGAAATTTCCAAGAACTTTGCGCCGCTCGCCGTCCCAGTTGGGGCTGGCCGTTTCTCCCTGGCTACTTCCGCTCATTGGATGTCTTTTTTTGCTACTCGGCGCGCCCAAACCGGTTTGCTGCACGCGGTAATCTGGGTGCTGCTGGGCATACTGGTATTCACGCAACCGGCATTCGGGCTTTCCGGGTCCCGCTATTATTTGTTGCAGACGGGGTTATTCGTGGCCTTGCTTGGCGCTTTTTACGGCAATGTCGGCTGGGCCGTCCCGCAGCTGCTCTACCGGCGGCACTTGCTCGCCTATCTGCTGTTTCTGCTGGGCGTAGTTGTAGCGGTGGCCGGCGCGCACCACGTTGGCCGTAGCTTATTGGCAGGGCCTAGGTTCCTTAACACGCCAGGGTTCCCCGGCCCGCGCCCTAGGCCCCCGCAAGGAGCGCCCGGCCCGGAGGCCCCTCCCCCGGGTGAACCGGGGCGGCGGCCGGGCTGGGGCCTTGATCCAGCGGTGCTGCTTTCTACGCTGCTGGGGCTAGGGCTGGGCACTAGCGTAGCCGCCGTGCAGCGCGGGCAGCGCGACGCCTTGGCGCGCAGCGTGCTGGAGCAGCAGCAGTTGGCGGCAGAACTGAGCTTGCTCAAAGCCCAAATCAACCCGCACTTCCTCTTTAATACGCTCAACAACATCTACGCCCTCACGCTGCTCGATGGCGAGCAAGCCCGTGCCTCCATTCACCGCCTCTCGCGCATGCTGCGCCACGTGCTCTACGGCTCGCCCACCAACCGCGTCCCGCTCAGCCAGGAAATAAACTTTCTGCGCGACTACGTCGACCTGATGCAGCTGCGGCTGGCCCAGCGCGTGCACCTCACCTTTGCCGTGCCCGATATAGCAGCGCCTGATGTGCTCATCGCCCCGATGCTGTTTCAGCCTTTCGTGGAAAATGCTTTTAAGCACGGCGTCAGCGCCACGGCGCCGAGCAGCATTACCATTGAACTACGCCAGCCCACCGCTCAAACGGTAGAACTGCGCGTGTGCAACACGCTGTTTTCGGACCGGCCAGCTGAAGACGCCGACACCGAAGAATTAGGAGGCATTGGCCTGGCCAATACCAAGCGGCGCCTCGACCTGTTGTATCCGGGCGCGTATCGCCTGCAAGTAACGCCCCACCCCAACCATCACGAATACGAAGTATGCCTGTCGCTGAACCTGTAGCCCCACCCCGCCTCCGCTGCCTAGCCGTAGACGATGAGCCCCTAGCGTTGGGGTTGGTGTGCGCCTTTATCGAGCAAACCCCGTTCTTGGAGCTAGTGGGCCGGTACGACAGCGCGGTGGCCGCCCTCCAAGCCTTGCATGCGCAGCCAGACGTTCAGCTACTCTTCTTGGACATCAAAATGCCGGATTTGAGTGGTCTGGAGCTGGCCCGGGTGCTGCAAAACGGCCCGCGCGTCATCTTCACCACGGCCTTTAACCACTACGCCCTCGAGGGTTTCAAAGTCGATGCGCTCGACTACCTGCTCAAGCCCTTCAGCTACGAGGAGTTTTTGCGCGCGGCCCTCAAGGCCCGGGCCTACTTCGCGCTGCTGGCCGGGGGCGCGGTGCCGGCGCCGTCCGCTCCCGCAGCGCCCGAGGAGAACCACATCTACCTGAAAGTAGAGTACCAACTCGTGCGCGTAGCCTTGGACGATATTGTGTACGTGGAAGGCCTCAAGGACTACGTGAAGGTGCACCTGGCTAGCGCGCCGCGCCCGCTGCTCTCGCTCACTAGCCTGCGCGGGCTGGAAGAGAAGCTGCCCGCGCGCCGCTTTCTGCGCATTCACCGCTCCTACATCGTGGGCCTGGACCACGTGCAGGCCGTAGGGCGCGGCACGGTGCAGCTGCGAGGCGAAACCCTACCCGTGAGCGAGAGCTACCGCGAAGCCTTCGACCGGCACTTTAGCCGCTGGAAATAAAGGCAGACGCCCTAGGCCTCTTAGCAGCTCAGTAGCCTCAGAGTAATAAAAACCGGGAGCAGTAGCTGCGTGCTACTGCTCCCGGTTCTGTTAGTTGCTAGGAGAATTTTAGAACGCCGCCAACCCCGCCACGAAATCCTTCGTGCCATCAATGACCCAGGCATCTAGCTGCGCGGGGTCTTTCATTTGCTGGCCGCGTTGGCGGGGCACTACGAGGTAGCCGCAGGGCACGTCGGGTAGGGCCGACATGTCGCTCCAGAGCTTCTCGATTTGGGCCACGGGGTAGATGTCTTCCTGGCCGTGGCCCCAGCGGTATTTCACCTCCTTAATGGTGACGTAGGTGGGGATGCGCTGAGCCACGCTGCGCACGGCGCGGGCCAGGCGTGCCTCGTCGGCGGTTTGCAGCTCGGCGCGGGTGAGGCCGAAGAGGGCCAGCAGCGGGTCAACCTGCATCCAGGTGGTCATGGTGTTGTAGTAGCTCAGGCCGAGTTCGTCTTCCTCGCGGGGCTGGGCGAGGCCTTCGAGCAGGCGCAGCTGGCCATTCACGCGGGCGAGTCCGCCGCCGCGGTCCTCGATGCGGCGGGCCACCACCTCAAAGGTCAGCACGTTGCGCGAAGCCAAATGATACCCTAGGGCGGCCGCGTCGAGGTCGGCGCCGAGGGTGTCGATGTTGTGCAGCATCAGGGTTTCTACCTGCGGCTGCTCGCGGAGCAGGCGGGCCAGGGTGCCGTTGCGCAGCAGGTTCGACACCTCGTACCAGTGGCCGAGCGGCGAGAAGCGCTGGGCCGCGATGTTGTCCACGTAGTCGGTGCCTTCGCCTTTGGCTTTCGACCAGCCTATCATGGTGTTACGCACGGCGTCGCGCACTTTTTGCTTGTTTACGTCCAGGGTTTCCTGGGGCATTTCTTCCCACAGGAAGCGCAGGTCGCGGGCCATCGGCACGAAGCGCTGTCCGATGGAGCGGCCCTCGGAGAGGTACACCGGCCCGCCGTAGCCGAAGTTGCTGGTCTTGGCCAGGTGCGCCTGAATGGGGGCGTGCGTGAGGTAGCTCGTAGCCACGAGGTGCGGTATCACGGCGTTGTAGCGCTTGGCTGTGCGGCGCGTTTTGGCCAGGTGGATTTCGAGGAAGCTGCGCATCTTGCCGTTCATTTCCACGAAGGGGTTTAGCGCCTTGATGACGCCCGCGCCCTTGGTCCAGCGGCTGCCCACGCCGGCGGCCAGGCTCAGCACGCCCACTTTGCCGGCGCGCAGGGCGGCTTCGCCAGCGGCGGTGTACTCGCCTAGGTCGGTGAGCTGGGCGGCGTCGCCGGGCTGCACGTCGGCGATGGTGGTTTCGAGCGGCAACTGGTTGCGCGAGAGACCGATGCGGCCTTTCTGCAAGTCGGCCCGAATATCTTCGTGCTGAATGTAGTCGAAGCCGTTTTCCTGCTTGATGCGCTCGGCCTTGTCGTTTTCGGCGCTGCGGTTGCCCTGCGCGCCGGGGTCCGACACCTGAAACAAGTTGCTGACGATGGTGCGTAGCAGGGGGTAGGCCAGGTTATTCTGTTCGCAGTGGGCGGTGAAGAAATCGACCTCTGCCCGCCGAATGTAGGAGATGCTAGTCGGGTCTTGCTTCACGAGTTGCGAGACATGAATGGCGTAGTACTGCTCGGGCATCAGTGCCTCGGCGCCCTCGTGCAAGGTCGACCAGCTGCCTTTGTAGTTGATGTCCCAGTTGTAGACCACCGGCTCCATGGCGAAGGGCAGCGCGGCCGACAGCTCCTGCTTGGTCGAGCGCAGCAATTCGAGCACGCGCAGCTTGTATTCCTCGTAACGCTCAGGGTTCACGAACATGCCCATGCCGCCGCCCGACATGCCGCCCAGCATCAGGAATCCGTAGTAATCGGCTCCGAACTGCTGCTTGGCGCGGGCAATGATTTCCTCCGTAAAGTAGGTCGAAGCCCACGGAATAATCGTCTTAATCGGGTACTCCCAGTTGCGGGCGGTGTTGGCGGCCAGCTTGGGCACGTCGCCCTCTTTTAGGGCACCTAGGATGTTGTCAAACACCTGGTTAGTGAACTGCCGGGCCGCCCATTCTTTCTCGCCGCGCAGCAGATATTTCCCGCTCACCATCTCCAAAATCGGCCCCACGTTGGAGGCCATGCCGCCGTGCAGCAGCACCAAGGAGTTGCGGATGCGCTCGCCCATTTCGGGGTGAATATCGTCGCCACTCAGTACGCGGTGGCGGGGCAGCAGCGTGCCCCGGCTGATGCCAAACTCGGGGTCGCCGGCTTGGGCAAACGTGCCCTGAATAGCCTTGATGCCCGGCCACACGCCGCCCGAATCCTGCCAGCCGCCGCCCGAGCCGCCAATCCACTCGCCCAAGATGGCCCGCGAGGCTACTAAGCGGCGCTCGTTTTCGTCGAGGCCGCCGGTGAGGTTTTTGGTTTGTCCGGTAGCGCGCATCAGCAGGCTGATAATGCACCCTAGGAGGTTGGTCGAAACCGCAAAGCGCGAGCCCTTCGGAATGTCATTCACCTTGGTAACCAGCTCGACGCCCATGCCCGGCGCCACAATGCGCTCTAGCAGCTGCGGCAGCGATTGGGCCGTGCCTTCGAAGGAAGGCGGGATGAGGCCCGAGGCAATGACGCCCGCCTTTACCAGGCTCAGATAGTCGTTGCCGAAGTTGAACAAGTCGGCCAAATCGGTCACGTCCTTGGTCGTGTTCAGGTCGATGCTCGTCAGGCGCAGCACTGGCTCGGCGATGACGCGCACGTAGGCGTGCAGCGGCGGCCGAATGTCTTTGTCGCGCCCAAACACCCCTAGGTCAATCGACAAGTTCACGACCCGCGCGCCCTCGGGGTAGTCCATACCCAGGAAGAAAATATCCGACCAGCCGCTGTGCGTCAGGTCCATGCGCACGGCCGTGTGCTCGTGCAGCACCGGGTAAAACAGCGTACCCTCGGGCCGCTGCAACAGCGCTTTGTGGATGCGAATGGGGTGCTCGTCTTGGTGCCCCACGCGGAACATCCACTGGTTGCCCTTGCTTGAGCGCACGCTTTTGCGCACTTGGTTGGCTAGCGTCTGGAAAGACAGCTGGTGGTAGCTATCGGCCAGCGCGCTGAAGAGCATGGCATTCGGCCCGTGCGCATCCAGCTCGGCTAGGAAGGTGCTGATGGCGTGCTCGAAGCGCCGCGCCAGCAAGTCCTCGAAGCCCGCGTAGGGAATCTTGCCCACGGCCGGCGTAGCGGGGGCTTCCTGCAAGAAAAACCGGAAGCCAGCGTACAAAAACAGGATAGCCCGCACCTTGTCGTAGAGGCTGGGCGTGGCTTTGCGAAAGTCGTCCAGCTCGCGCAGACTTTTCAACAAGTCCTTCGCCGATAGCGCCTTGGCTAGCTCGTAAAACGACCGGTCCCGCTTAGCGGGGTCGGTCGCGGTTATCGTCTCAATGAGGATATTCATGGGGAGATGCAGGAATGCCTCAGTAATTAGCGGCCGTTGGCTTCGGCCAGGAGTTCGACCATGGTGCTGAGCGTTTCGGCGCGGGCCTCACCGGCCAGACCCAGAGCCAATTGGGCGCGCAGCAGGCCGTGGCGGCGGCTCAGGTCATAGCGGGTGCCCTGCACTTCGAGGGCCAGGTACTTTTCGGTGTCGGCCAGCTCTTGCAGGGCGGGTGTCAGCAGCAGATTACCGTTACTGCCAGCTTCGTGGCGCTCTAGGATGCTGAAAATGCTCGGCGTGAGCACGTGCATCCCGAAGAAGCACAGGTAATAACCGGCGCGCAGGCCGGGCGTTTGCAGCTCTAGCTCGGCGGTGCTGAGCGACGGCTTTTCGATGATTTTCTCAATCTCGTACACGCCCGCCTGCCCGGCCACGAGGCCACCCGTGAGCGTGCCGTAGCGCCCAATTTGATGCTCGATGGTAGGATTAACGGCCGACACAGCGCAACCCTCCTCGGTAGCCAGCGCCAGTAGCTGGGCCGCGCAGCGCTGCCCCGGCCGGGCCGATACGTAGAGGTAGTCGCCGAGCAGCAGCAAAAAGGGCTCGTCTTGCACAAAATCGCGGGCGCAGGCCACGGCGTGGCCGTAGCCCAGCGGCTCCGCTTGCTCGGCGAAGTGCAGGCGGCTCAGTAAAAAGTCGATTTTCTCAGCCTGCTGAGCGGCCCAGTCGCTGCCCTGGTACGAGCGCCCTAGGTTATCGCGCAGCGAGGCAAAGGCGGCGAGGTAGCGCTCGCCGTCGCCGGGCGCGCACACCACGCATAGTTCCTCGATGCCGCTGCTAAACGCCTCCTCGGCAATAATTTGAATGGTAGGCTTGTGCAGGCCATCGAGGTCCACGACCGGCAGCATGGCTTTCTGAATGGTATCGGCTACGGGGTATAGCCGCTCGCCGCGGGCGGCCGCCGTGATGACGGCTTTTTTGACTTTCATATCGGACTGCGATGGGGAAGGAAGCGGCAAGATACTTTACCCCGAGAAAGGCGGCCTAAAGCTGACAGTACCAAGGCTAGCTGCAGTGCAGCCAACTAAGCAGGACCGCTACCTATGCTGCAGCTAGCCGGTGACCTGCTACTCTACGCCTCGCTTGCCCCAGGGCCAACCCATCCAATAGAGCAGCTGCTGCGCCCGCATTGCTGGAACGCACCTTAATTGATTGTGCTTAAGTACTAGCTGTGCTATTCGACAGCAAGGGGGCCTAGGGTGAATAGGCCAGCCTTTTCGCGCACCTTTGCGACCCAGTAGCCCAGACCTACCTCGTGATGAACGCAACGGAGCCAGAAGAAAGAGCTTACCTAGAAGATATTAAGGAGAAATTGACGTCGGCCATCAGGCGCGGCGACGAGGCCGTGAAGCAGTTTTCCGGCGAGCTCCGGCAGCAAAAGCAATACCTCCACGAGCATCAGTCAAGCCTGGATGAAGCGGATATGGTGGCCGCCGACCAGTCCATCAACCGCATGGCCTTTACGGGGGAGGCTGCCGTGGCCCGCAAGCGGAAGCTGCTTAAGCTGCTGCAATCTCCCTACTTTGGGCGCGTCGACTTCGCACCGCAAACTGAGGGCAGCTCAGTGGTGTATATTGGCGTGCACGCTTTCATGAACGAGCAGCAGCGCCAAAACCTGGTGTACGATTGGCGAGCGCCCATTGCCTCGCTATTCTACGACTACGAGCTGGGCAACGCCGCCTATGTTACGCCCGCTGGCCTGGTTGAGGGTACCATCCGCCTAAAGCGGCAATACCGAATTCGTGATGGGCAACTGGAGTACATGCTCGAAAACGACGTGAATATTCATGACGACGTGCTGCAGCGCGAACTAGCCAAGTCCTCCGATGATAAGCTGAAGAATATCGTTGCCACCATCCAGCGCGACCAGAACGCGGTTATTCGTAACGAGACAGCGTCGGTGATGGTCATTCAGGGGGTAGCTGGCTCGGGCAAAACATCCATTGCGCTGCATCGAATTGCGTTTTTGCTTTACCGGTATCGCGAGACGATTGCGGCCAAAAATGTGCTCATCATTTCGCCTAATAAGGTCTTCGCCGATTATATCTCCAACGTCTTGCCCGAGCTAGGTGAGGAGCACATTCTCGAGCTGGGCATGGAAGAGCTGGCGGCTGACCTGCTCGAAAACAGGTATCCGTTCCAAACCTTTTTTGAGCAAGTGTCGGCGCTGCTGGAAAACCCTGACGCGGGCTTTATCGAGCGCATTCAGTTCAAATCGTCGGGCGAGTTTTTGAGCAAGCTCAACCAGTACCTGCTTTATGTGGAGAACAACTACTTCACGGCCAAAGCGCTACGGCTTGGCAAAGTGACGGTGCCCCTGTCCTTTATGGAGGGCCGGTTCAAAGCTTACCATCGGGTACCGCTATTGAAGCGCTTTGCGCAGGTGTCCCTGGATGTGCGAACCTACGTGCGCGATGCCCTAGGGCGCAAGCTGAGCGGGCAAGAGAAATCGCTCATCGGTGAGGCCGTTCCAGGCATGTTCAAGTTCACGCAGGTGCTGGACTTCTACCGAGATTTTTACCGCTGGCTAGGGCGGCCCGAGCTCTGCCGGGTTGAGCCGGGCCGCAGCCTGGAATACGCGGACGTCTTTGCCCTCATTTACCTACGCCTGCGCCTAGAGGGCATCAGTACTTACGAGCACGTAAAGCACCTGGTAGTGGACGAAATGCAGGATTATACCCCGGTCCACTACGCCGTGCTGTCACGTCTGTTTCCGGGCCGCAAAACCATCCTAGGCGATGTAAGCCAGACAATTAACCCCTACAGCGCCTCCTCTGCCGAAACTATCGAGCGGGTTTTTCCGCAGGCCGATATTGTTAAGCTGCACCGTAGCTACCGCTCGACGTTTGAGATTACTGCCTTCGCGCAGCGCATCACCCCTACCCCCGACCTCCTTGCCCTGGAGCGGCACGGCCCAGAGCCCGCGGTAAGGCGCTTTGCTAGCCTGGCCGAGGAACTGGCGGCCTTGCAGCAGCTGGTCCTTGCCTTCCAGCGCGGCGCTACCCAATCCCTAGGCATCCTCTGCAAAACCCTGCGGCAAGCCGCGCAGGTACAGCGGGCCCTGCAAGGCCTTGGCGTGCAGCTACTCACCGCCGAATCCACATCTTTCAAAGAAGGCATCATCCTTACCACCGCCTATTTGGCGAAGGGCCTCGAGTTTGACGAAGTTATCGTGCCCTTCGCCTCTGCCGCTACTTACAAAACGGAAGTAGATAAGGGCATGCTCTACGTCGCCTGCACCCGGGCCATGCACCAACTCACGCTAACCTACTCCCCGACAATTACTACTTTCTTGCTGCCTCATACTACGGGCTAAGCCCTACGACAACCTACTGCTAGCAGCGCAGTAGTGCGGCAGCAGAACTGCGCTTTTGTTAGGCGTATTTCACCTCTACAGGGTGGCACCTACCAGCTAGGTTGCTCCTCCCTGGTGCCTTCCGGCATCGCGCGTGCAGCAAGCGTTTTTTAGCTCATTTGTTCGCCTCACGTCCGTTCGCCCCAACGGAAATTCTTGCCTGGCATGCTTACAGGATACGTAACAATGCCGTAGCTTTGCACCGTGCTTCAACCCAAAAACCAGTTGATGAAGCGCGGACCCCTGCTCGGCAAGGAACCGCGAGTGGACCGGAAGGTCTTCATCACCATCGGTTTTTCCGATTTTGCCTTTGGCATTTCCGTTGTTTTTTCTGCTTGTTGCCCCGCCACCGTTTCGGATTCCGAAACGGTTTTTTTATGCCCGCTGAGTTTGGCGGCGGCCGCCTTGCCGCCCGTCCGTTTGCCCATCGTGGATAGTGGCAGATAAGACTTCACCTTGTCCGTTTTAGCTAGATAACCTCATTTTCCTCCCCCTTCGGTATGGCACGCAAAGACCTGCTCGACATCGCCTCCCTGCACCGGGAGGAAATCGAGTTTCTGCTCGACCAATCCACGTCGTTCAAAAAGTTATTCACCCACTCGGTGAAGAAAATTCCCGCCCTCGAGGGGAAGTCCGTGCTCATGCTGTTCTACGAGGCTAGCACCCGGACGCACTCTTCCTTCGAGGTCGCGGCCAAACGCCTCTCGGCCGAGGTCACGAATTTCGACGTCGCCCACTCCTCCATCACCAAGGGCGAGTCGGTGCGCGAAACGATTGAGACGCTCCAGGCCATGCGCACCGACTACATCGTGGTGCGCCACAGCCACTCCGGCCTGCCCGGCATGATTGCCCGCCAAACCACGGCCTCGGTCATCAATGCCGGCGACGGCGCCCACGAGCACCCCACCCAGGCCCTGCTCGACGCCTTTACCATTCGGGAGAAGTTTCCCGACCCTAGGGGCAGGAAAGTCCTCATTATCGGCGACATCCTGCACTCGCGCGTGGCGCGCTCTACCAGCACGTTGCTGCAAAAGCTGGGTATTGAGGTGGCTTACCTGGGCCCGGGCTCGCTGGTGCCCAAGTACGTGCCAGAAAGCATCCGCCGCTTCACCGACTACGAGGCGGCCATGGCCTGGGCGCCCGATGTGGTGTACTTGCTCCGCGTGCAGCTAGAGCGTCAGGACGTGCAGTTTTTTCCCAGCGTGCGCGAATACCACCGGGTCTACGGCATCACCAACACCCGGCTGGCGGAAATCCGCGACCGCGGCCTCTACATCATGCACCCCGGCCCCGTAAACCGGGGGGTCGAACTGTGCGACGCCGTCATGGACTACGAGCGCAGCCTGATTACCAACCAGGTCGAAAACGGTATTTCTATCCGCATGGCGGTGCTCGACTGGCTCAAGCCGGGCGGGGACTTCCCGAAGCAAGAAGCTTATACCGCACGGCCGCGGGCCAGCTCGCCGGTAGCCATGCCCTAGGCGCCGGCCGCGGCGGTTGACCTTGTTATTTAATCTACAAAGTCTCTACCCGTCATGCTGAGCGAAGCGCAGCGTAGTCGAAGCATCTCTACTGCTTCCTCCAAGCCGTTCAACGAGGCGATAGAGATGCTTCGACTACGCTGCGCTTCGCTCAGCATGACCCGTTTTTCATTTTGAAGCTTCCTAAACAGCTTATTTATACATCTCCCATAACCCTTGCCGGTTGACAGTACTTATCACCTCATGCTCCTCCTTCAAAACGCCCGCATTGCCTCCGAAAATTCACCCGTGCTGCTCGATGGCGATGTCCTGATTGTCGAAGGAAAAATTCAGGATATCGGCCGCAGCCTGGCTATTCCCGAGGGCGCCCGGGTTATCGACGCGCGGGGCCGCGTGCTGATGCCGGGCATGTTCGATGCCCACGTCCATTTCCGCGCCCCCGGGTTTGAAAATAAGGAAACCATCACCACGGGCAGCGAAGCGGCCATTAATGGCGGCGTAACCGGCGTGGTGATGATGCCCAACACCCGCCCGGCCCTCGACTCGGCGACCACCGTGGCCACCGCGCTGGAAAATGCGAAGGACCGGTCCCGTATTCCGGTGTATACCTCCGGCTGCGTCACCAAAAACCGCGAGGGCAAGGAGCTGGCTGAAATCGAGGGTATGCGCGGACTTGGGGTGAAAATGCTCACCGACGACGGCGACACCACCAACGACCCGGCGGTACTGCTGCGGGCCATGCAGTACGCCACCGAGTTCGGGATGTTTTTTGCCAGCCACTGCGAGGTGCCGGAGCTAGCTGGGCCGCGCGCCCTTAACGAAGGCGTGATGAGCTACCGGCTCGGCATCAAGGGCTCGCCGGCGTGCGCCGAGGAGATTATCATCGACCGCGACATCCGGCTGGCCCGGGCGGCGGGCGCGCACGTGCACATCCAGCACGTGTCGAGCAGGCTCGGCATGGAAACCATCCGCTGGTGGAAGTCGCGCGGCGATGTGCAGGTGACGGCCGAAGTGGCCCCGCACCACCTGCTGTTCACCGACGAGCACATCGGCGACTACGACACGAACTATAAGATGAACCCGCCGCTGCGCACGCAGGCCGATTGCGACGCGCTGCTCGAAGGGCTCATCGAAGGCGTCTTCGACCTTATCGCCACCGACCACGCGCCGCACACGCCGTTCGAGAAAGCCCAGGATTTTATCAGCGCGCCCAACGGCATCACCGGCCTGGATACGGCCCTGGTGTCGCTGCACCACTTCTTCGTCGAGCCCGGCAAATTTGGGTGGGACTTGGTGGTGAAGCGCTACTCGGCCGAGCCCCGCCGCCTGATGGGCCTGCCGGTACCTAGCATCGAAATCGGCCAGGAAGTTAACTGCGTCCTGTTCGACACCGCAGCGGAAACGACCTTCACGCGGGACTTTATGAAATCTAAATCCCAGAACACGCCCTTCATCGACCAGACGCTGAAGGGCCGGGTGGATATGGTGATTTTGGGCACGGAAATTCTGCTGGAACGCGGCTAGCGCATTGCGCGGAGAGCTGCCTTGCTGACGCTTCGCGCTGGATTTTGAGCTGCCGCCTTTGCCGCCGCAGTAGCTTTGCAGCCTTGCTAATGGCTTTCCAACCGAACGCCCAATTCGCCAGCGGGGCAATACGCAGCTCAACCGCCGGCTGTCCGAACGCGGGTCCCGGCCCAGGTTCACGCCCTTAACCACGTTTTTTCCGACCACCTGCGAGCTGCTTTGCCTCCTTCTACAAGGCCCCTTATGAGTACTCCTTCCGCCTCCAATACCCTCGCCCCCCCTAGTGCCACCCTAGGCAAGCCCCTGGTCGGCGTCGTCATGGGTTCCAGCAGCGACTGGGACACCATGCAGCATGCCGTGCAGATTCTCACGGACTTTGGCGTGGCCCACGAAGCGCGCGTAGTGTCGGCCCACCGCATGCCCGACGACTTGTTTGCCTACGCCGAGCAAGCCGGCCCGCGCGGCTTGCAAGCCATCATTGCCGGCGCGGGGGGGGCTGCCCACCTGCCGGGCATGCTAGCCGCCAAAACCACGCTGCCCGTGCTGGGGGTGCCGGTGGCCAGTCGGCATTTGCAGGGGGTGGATTCGCTGCACAGCATTGTGCAAATGCCCAAAGGAATACCAGTGGCCACGTTTGCCATTGGCACGGCCAGCGCGGCCAATGCCGCGCTGTTCGCCGTCAGCCTGCTGGCCCTGCACGACCCGGACCTGGCGACCAAGCTGCAGGCCTTTCGCGCCGCCCAAACCGAAGCCGCCCGCGCCATGACGCTGCCGGTATGAACACCGATACGCACGCGACAGCCATGACTCCGATTTTCCCAGGCAGTGTAGACGCCGCGGGCCAGCGGGCCACCCTAGGGGTGCTAGGAGGCGGCCAGCTGGGCCGGATGTTTGTGCACGCCGCCCAGCGCCTAGGGTACCTCACCGCCGTGCTGGAGCCCGATGCGCAAAGTCCGGCCGGGCTGGTGAGTCACCACCATATCCAGACCGACTACGACGACCCGACCGGCCTGGCGCAACTGGCCCACCTGTGCCAGGCCGTCACCACCGAGTTTGAAAACGTGCCGGCCCAGGCCCTGCAAACGCTGGCGCTGACCCGACCCGTGGCGCCGAGCGCGGCCGTGGTGGGCATCGCCCAAAACCGCATCGAGGAAAAAGCCCACTTCGCAGCCTGCGCCGACCTGTCGGGGGTGACCTGCGCGCCCTACGCCGTGATTGAGACGCCGGCCCAACTGCAGGGCGTGCAGGCCGACCGGGCTGATTTGCTGCCCGGCATCCTAAAAACCGCGCGCCTGGGCTACGACGGCAAAGGCCAAGTTCGCGTCAAGACCGCCGCTGAACTGGCCGCCGCCTGGGCGGAGTTGGGTAGCGTCGCCTGCGTACTAGAAAAGATGCTGCCACTCACCGCTGAGTGCTCGGTGCTGGTGGCGCGCGGCTGGGACGGGCAAGTCGTCAGCTTTGCCCCGCAGCGCAACGTGCACGTCGCGGGCATTTTGGCCGTGACCCACGCCTACGAAGGAAATGTACCGCCCGCCCTGGCCGCTAGGGCCCGCGACGCGGCCGTTTCCATCGCGCGGCATCTCGACTATGTGGGGGTGCTGTGCGTCGAGTTTTTTGTGGTAGCAGACGGCAGCGAGCACGGCGGCCTGGTAGTCAACGAAATGGCCCCGCGCCCGCACAACAGCGGCCACTACACGATAGATGCCTGCGACGCATCGCAGTTTGACTTGCAGGTGCATGCGATGGCGGGCTTGCCCTTGCCGCAGCCGCGCCAGCACTCCCCGGCCATCATGCTTAACCTGCTGGGCGATGTGTGGTTTGACGCCAGTGGTCAGCTGCGGGAGCCGGACTGGCTCAGCGTGCTGAGCCTGCCGGGCACGCACCTGCACCTGTATGGCAAGCTGGACGCGCGCGCTGGCCGCAAGATGGGCCACCTGACCATCACCGGCCCGGATGTTGCGAGTGTCAAAACCGTGGCGCGCCGCGCCGCTGGTTTGCTCGGCTTGCCGGGACTAGACGCCATCTAGGCGCCTTTGTCTGCTCTTGACTAAGAACGTGTTTGGAATTTCAATTTTCAAGTCATGCTGAGCTTGCCGAAGCTTCTCTACCGCACCGTTGAGCAGCTTTTCACTGGGGCGGCAGAGAGGCTTCGGCAAGCTCAACATGATAAAAACGGTGTTTTTACATTTCCCAAACACGTTCTAAGTCAACCTGACGCCGATAGTCTTCTTAGTTGCGTCCAGCAGCTATAGGCAGAAATATAGTTTGTGGATATGCCCAGCAGTGCTGTTCGTGCCAGCCTACTACACCGGGCGTAGCGGCCGGTCAAGCCAAAGCCCGCGCTTATTTCAAGGCATTGGTTACAACCGCTAGTATAAGCTTTCCCTGCCGTTTCTCTTTGCCGCTGGTGCTAACCCGACCAGAGTCCGGGGCGATTTTAGAGTATCGTTACCTGCTCTGCCACCTGCGCCGCCTTTTCCGGCGGCAGCAGCTTCGAGGCAGTTCCTGCCGGGTGCTCGCCAACCCAATATTAACCCTAGACGTTGCCTGTGAATGCTCTACCCGGCTTTGCGGTTAGGGCAGTGGCGGCAAAACCGCGCGTTCATTGCGCGGCCGTTCGCTGGGACTCGCATTATCGGCTACCGCCTGAGTACCCCCGAGAACCAGGGGCTGCGCATAAGGCACGCTGGTAAGGGCACCGTCTACATGCGGTGCTTCGCGGGCGGGAGGCAGGGAGCGCGCCAGCGCAGCCCCCTGCTGGGCCCCCCTGCCAGGGCCTAGTACTACGACTGGGCTATCCTCCAAGGCGTACACGGGGTGATTTCCCGTTGTCGTATCCTGGCGGAACTCAATCACCTGGGCATAATAAGTGCGGTGGGAGTCGAGCGCAGGAAGCCAGGCCTTCGTACCCTGCTCGACTGCCGCCACGAGCGTACCATCGGCTAAGACGCTAGCTACAGGGTACGTCGTCCCATCCAGGGGAACGGCGGTTGGGGGGCAGTCGGCCTTGAGCAGCACTAGCCGGTGGGTGCCCGTGCCCGCTGTCCAGGTAACTTGGGCGCGGCCCATCGGTCGCGCCTCGACCTGCACTTGGTCGGCAGCTTGCGTGGGCCCAGCAAGGTCGTGCGCCGGCCAGCGGCGGGCTCCCGCTATCCACTGCCATCCTAGGGCATCCAACTCCCTCCAAAATAGGGGCGAGCTGTTGCTTGTGTTCAGCAGAATAGCCCAGGTGTAGCCGTTCGCCGTGTGGACCATCTCACTAGCTGTGCCATCGAGGTTACCCGTATGCCACCAGTTGTTGCCCGTTACCATCCAGCCCTTCGCGTAACCGGCATTTACGACCGAAGGCTGCACCATAGTGCGTAACGCGGACGCCGAGAGCAGGGCCGGCCGTGCGCCTAGCCCATCTAGGGCCAGCAGCAGCCGTACTAGGTCGCGCGCCGAAAATAGCCAGCCGCCATGCGCATTCATTGCTTCCACCTGATAGCCTCCATCGGCGGCGGGCACTTGCTGGGTGGGGTCATAGCAGGAAGGCATCTGGTAGCGGCTTTGGTAGTTGCTTTCGCGCGCTAGCCGGGCACCAGGTAAGTTGTGGCCTAAATGCGCCTCCCGCACGCCGCTGGGTTGCAGCACCTGCTCGCGCACCCAAGTCTCATATCGTTGGTGCGTCACGGCCTCGAGCACCTTGCCAAGCACCAGGTAGCCGACGTTAGAATAGGCGAATTGGGTTCCAGGCTCAAAATCGAGCCCCCGCCGCAGCATAAAGCGAATTAGCGTCGAATCGCCAACCGGATTGGCCACTCCCATCACGGCTGCCACATGGGTCGGAAACTCAACGGGGTCGCTGCTGCTATAGCCATCGCAGCCGAGGCGGCGGTCCCAACCGGCCGTGTGTTCCAGCAGCTGTTGCACCGTTACGTGGTAGAGGCGCGGGTCGCGAATTTCGCGCGTGTACGCTGGCGCCGTCAAGTATCCCTCCGGCCCAAACACGGGGTGCGACAGGCTGAGTTGCCCTGCTTGCACGAGCTTCATGATAGCCAGGGCCGTTACGCTTTTCGAAAGGCTAGCTACCCGCAGCAGATGATAAGGCTGCAAGGTAATTGTGCGGTCCACGTTGGCGTAACCAAAGGCCCGCTCGTAGACCAGCTTGCCGTCTTTGGCCAAGGCAACGGAGGCCCCAAGCACTTGCCAGCGCTGCATAAACTGTTGCACAGAGGCATCGCAATGCGCGAGTTCCGGCACAAGTATGCCGGTTTGAGCAAGGCAGCGCAAGCTAAGTACTGCCAGCAGAAGCGTAAAAAGTAGTTTCAAGCCAATAAATCTGCTTTCCCAACCCCCGAGTTCAGCAGTTTAGCTCCTCTGTTTGGTTGTAGCAAAAATATTGTACTAAATCATTAATAAAAATGCATAAAAAATCAATTATTTTGCATTTTTATAAGCATCAACACTCCTTAAAAACAGAAACACACTTACTGATATTCTAGCTATATAATAGTTTTATGGCTTTTTTTATAATAAATCAATTTTTTATTTGCCATTACTGCCACCTTACAGTATTGACAAATTTTGATAAGCCGAATTACTATAAAATTGTATTATACCTATTAAAATTAAGTGCTCTATTCATAGAGACTCGCTTAAAGACTACCTACTCTAGGAAGCGTTATCTAGCCCTCCCCTCCTGTGCCCAACAGGCTACTTATAGCTAGCGACTGGTAGGTGAGGTGCCAGGGTAGGCTAATCACCGCCCTGCATGCCCTAGCCCTGCAAGGCCACCTCAAGCCCGGGCGGCGAGTAGCTGCGCGACGCAGCAACCAGCCTTGGCGCTCTCGAGTGTGGGGCTTAAACGAAGGCCGAGTGCACGACCTACGTGTAGCCCGTGACGAGCCCAGCAGCTACACACTGAGTGAAAATGTGCTCGAACAGGCGCTCGAAAACAGCGGCCGGGTAGTGCTGGTGAGTGCGGCTGCTAGTCGAGTGCCACGGCCGCGTTCACCTCGTAGCCGAGAAACTAGAGCCGCCGGCTACAATGCTCCAGGAGGCACCGGTCGCTAACTAGGTTTGTCAATCGGCTGACCAGCGTTAACTTGGCGAAGGCCGCCGAGTTCAGCGTGGGCTGCCCGCGTGGCTATAGAACGATTGAATCTGCTGGCAGAGGAAGCTCCTACTGAGTAGCTCGGCAAGGCGGCAATAGAGCTTCGGCACACGCTCAGACAAACGGAAGCGCAGGACAACTTACTCGACGAACTGTTTGTGGCTCTGCCTAGCGCCAGGGCCCTTACTTCTGCAACAAGCCACTGCTCCTTTCGAATACCAACTAAAGCTTTTCCCAGCCATCTCCAGCTACACGCCGCCTAGGCTGCCCGGGCCTGCCCCAGCTTGGCAAGCAAGTGCGCCTTGCCTAGCCGCGGTAACGCCGCGCTGCTGCTGACAGAAAAAATTTCGCCAGGCGTAGGGGTAGCGAGCAGCTCATGCGTCTACTACTTAAACCCGCTAATCCACCGGCATCGGTTACTGCGGCATTTCGCAGTTGCGGTATCAATACCATGCTTACCCTTCTCCCCACGACCGGCTCGGCATTGCCTCCCGTGCCACTGGGCCGGCGCCGCCGGCCCTCGCTCCACGAGCTGGTGCGCGACCTGGCCGGCTGGACGCGGCCGGCCCACCCCACCACCACAAGCCGCCCACCCGCTAACTGGCGGCCGGCTTGGCCAGCCCAGTAAACTAGCCGCCCCTTCCCCTTCATTACTTAGGGCGTGTTTGGCTTTCACCAAAAAAGCTTCTGGAACGTCCTGCTGAGCTGGTCGAAGCCTCTCTACCGCTGCGTTGAACGGGCCACATGAAGCGGTAGAGAGGCTTCGGCAAGCTCAGCAGGACGGTCTTTTAAATTCTCAAACACGCTCTTAGTTATGCTTTCCCTTCACCGCCGGTACTTGCTGCTAGCGCTGCTGTGGCTGCTGGCCGCGCCGGCCGCCTGGGCCACGCACATCGTGGGGGGCGAGCTGGACTTGCAGCACCAAACCGGCAGCACTTACCGCCTCACGCTCACGCTTTACTTCGACGCCGTGAACGGCAACCCGGCCGCCCTCGACACGGTGCTGGTGGCGGGCGTGTTTGAGAAGGCCAGCAACCGGCAGCTGCAAAGCGTGCGCCTGCCGCTCACCAGCAACACGTTTGTGAGCTACACCAACCCGGCTTGTGCGGTGGGCTCGCTCAGCACCCGCAAGCTGCTCTACATCCGCAGCATTGTTCTCGACGCGGCTACCTACGCCAGTGCCCAGGGCTACTACGTGGCCGTGGAGCGCTGCTGCCGCAACGTGGTTATCAGCAACATCGTGAGCCCCGGCGCGGCGGCCCAAACGTTCTACCTGGAGTTTCCGGCCGTGGTACGCGGCGGGCAGCCGCTGCTCGACTCCACCCCACGCGTCTTCCCGGCCCTCAGCGATTATGCCTGCCTAGGCAACCTCTTCACCTATGATTTCGGTGGCCAGGATGCCGACGGCGACTCGCTGGCCTACGACATGGTGACGCCCCTCAACGGGCACGCTACGGCTGCTACCCCCGCCCCGGCCCCGGCCGCCGCGCCCTACTCCCCCGTTACCTGGGCGACTGGCCTAGGCCCCGCCAACCAGATACCCGGCACGCCGGCCCTGGGCATCGACGCCCACAGCGGGCGGCTCACGGTGCGGCCCAGCCGGGTGGGGCTGTTCGTGTTTGGCGTGCGCTGCTCCGAGTACCGCCGGGGCGTAAAAATCGGCGAAACGCGGCGCGACTTCCAGCTCTACGTGCTGGCCTGCCCCGTCAACAACCCGCCCGTGGTGACGGTGCAGGCGGGCGGCCGCCGCTACCAGGCCGGGCGCGACACCGTGCGCCTGCTGCCCGGCGGTCTGCGCTGCCTGACGGTGCGCTACTCCGACCCCGACCCCAGCTCGGTGCTGACGCTCACCACCCGGCCGGTCAACTTCGCCGATGCCACCGCCGCGCCCAGCTTCAGCACCAGCGCCAGTGGCACGGTGCACGCCGCCGGCCAGCCCGACACGCTCACGGCTACGCTCTGCTTCCCGGCCTGCGCCGATACCAAGGGCCGGGTGTATCTGCTCGACGTGCTGGTGGCCGATAACGGCTGCGCCCTGCCCAAGCGCGACACCGTGCGCGTAGCCTTCCTAGCCGTGCCGCCGGCCAGCTCGGTACCGGTGCTCACCACCAGCTTTCCAGTGCCCGCCTCGCCCACCGACACGGCCGCCGTGCTGGTGCGCGTGGCCCTAGGGCAGCCCTACACGGCCACCCTGCTCGGTACCGACTTGCTCCCCAATCCGCTCACGCTCACGGCCACCGGCCTCGGCTTCAGCCTCGCGGCGGTGGGCATGAGCTTCACAGCGCAGAACGGCACCGGCCGCGCCACGGCCGCCTTCAGCTGGGCACCTACCTGCGGGCTGGCCACCAGCCCCGCCGGGCTGCGGGTACGGTTTGCGCTCAGCCAGGGCGGCAGCGTGTGCACCCCGCACGTGCTGGCGCGCACGGTGCGCTTCGTGGTGGCGCGGCCGCCCGACTCGCTGGCCTTTCGCCCGCCTAACATCATCACCCCCAACGGCGACGGGCTCAACGAGCAGTTTGCGCTGCCCGACCTGCCGCCTGATTTCTGCGAGGCCCGGTTTGCGGGCGTGCAGATTTTCTCGCGCTGGGGCCGGCTGCTCTACCAATCGGGCAGCCGTGACTTCAGCTGGCGCGGCGCTGGCGTGGGCGGCCTCTACTATTACCTCATCACCTACACCGATGGCCGCCGCTACAAGGGCTGGCTCGAAGTGGTACCGTAGGGCGCGGCTCGCCCGTCTTCACTTTCATTTTTTACTTTCTGTATGAAAAAGTCATTTACCCGCGGGTCACACGGCCTGCCCTTGGCTCTGCTCGCGCTGGGCGCTACCCTCTCGCTGAGCGGCTGCTGGGAGAAAGACAAGGACGGCAGCTGCGCCCCCAAGGGCGCCACTTGCAACACCGCCGCCGTGGTAGTGGACCTGAGCAAAACCACCGGCTGCGGCCTGGCCCTGCACCTGGCCGACAGCACCTACGTCATCCCTACCGGCAGCACCTGGACCAACTTCCTGCCCAAAGCCGGCCAGAAAGTGACCGTCGGCATCGTGCCCGCCCACGCTGGCAAGGGCGGCAAGTGCGCCGGCAGCACTACCAGCGCCGCCTGCCCCGCCGGCAAGCTCGTGGAGCTAGGCTGCATCACCTTGGTCTCGCCCACCACAACGGGTGCTAACTAACCCACCAGCTTCTTGGCAAAAAGGCACGCTTGCGCAAAGCGTGCCTTTTTAGTTAGTGTCTTCTAGTTAAGAATAGCCGCAACGCCTGATGCTACCGCTGCTGCCTGCGCTTGTTTGGGAGCGCTGGCTGGGCCGACTTGCGCCTCCGGGCTAGGCGCACAGCTTTCGGCAGTAACGCTCAAAACCGCAGCCCTACCCGCACCCCCGGCCACAGGCGCAGCAATGATTCATCATCGACCTGATTTATCAACAGCCACTGGTCGCGGCCGAAGTCCCAGCGGGGCGGCAGTTGAGGACCGCGGTGCCGAGCGGCCGCCAAGTTGAGGGTGGGCCCGGCCACCAGCGCCAGCCGGCCGTCGCGCCGCACTTGCCAGCTGAGTTGCGGGTGCAGCTGCAGCAGGAGCACCGGCTTAGGTCCTGGCTGGTCGCGGTCGGCGCCCACGCGCCAAGCTAGCGCATCGAAGCTGGGCGTGAAGCGGCCCCGCGCCCGGCCGGCCGTGCCCAGCCCTAGGCCCAGCGCTGGCCCTACCCGACGCCCATTATCGGCCAGGGCCACGCCCAGCACGAGGTAGGCGCGGGGCAGGCCCACCTTCACCGTGGCGCCTAGGGGCAGGCTCACGCTAGTCCAGCCCTCGACGTGCAGGTATAGGCCGCGCAGGGGCGGGGTAGCCGGGGCCGGGTTTGTAGTAGGCTGACTGCGGACCGGCCAGCTGATGCCAGTTACGACAGGGGGCAGGGCCTGCGCGGCAGCCGACGGCAGGGCGACGGGCCGGGAGAGCAGCCAGGCTAGCTCTTGGTTACCGAGTGCCGCGGTGCGAGCCGACGGGGTCGTAACTGAAGGAGTAACCCTGCCCTTCGCTGCAATGGCCTGGCGCGAACTGCCGCCCTTTGCGACCTTGGTGGGGCTGGCTGGCGGCTGGGCGGCTAAGGCGTGCGGTAGGGCTAGCCGGCCGGTGGGCTGCGGGGCCGGCCCTAGGGTGGTACGGTGCGCATAAGCAGTTGCTACCTGGTCAGCGGCAAGGAGTTGCGCCAAAGAAGCATGTGCCCTGGCTGACCGGCTTGTCTCAACCGCCGTTTGGCCACTCGAAAGCGCCGTTGCCGGGCGGCGGATAACGGTAGACTGTTCGTGAGCAAGTATGGGAGCACGGCTGGCCGCCTGCTTCCGCCCTAGGCCAGCAGTGGCGGTACTCCCCATGCGGCGGGCTACCTCACTAGCTGGCGCACTGGTTTCCGAGCCGCTTGGGTTGGGTAGCGGGCGCGCCTGCGTGGCAACGGCCGCTGCTGAGGTAGAGGGGCGCCCGCTCGGGACAAGGATGCCGAGCGGGGGAGCCAGCCGGGCGGGCCAGAGCACCAGGTGGCCATCAAGCAGCCCGTAAGCCAGGTGCTCGCTGGCCAGCACCTCCCCCAGCACCGCGCGCAGTGGTCGAGGCGGGCCAGGTAGCACCTGATAGCGGTGGTTCAGCGGCACCAGTGAGCTGCTGTAACTCAGCGGCAGGTGGCCCTGGCGCGCCAGCTCGGCCAGCACCTCGCCTAGGGGGCGGCGGCCGGGCCGCAGCTGCACCGGCCGATTGAGAGGTGCAGGCTGTTGTGCGTGCGCCAGGGTAGCCAGGCCTAGGCAGCCTAGCGCTAGCCCTTGCCACCACCGCCGCCACGGGCCCCTCACGGGCGGCGGGCGGTAACCGCCGAATCGGGCGTGGCCGGCAGTGGGCTCGCGCAGCCCGAACCCGCGAGCACGAAGCCGCCGCGGCCATCGGGCAGCAGGCGGCTAGCCGTGGCGGCAGCCAGCACGGCCAGCACCCGGGCGGGCTGCGGGTGCACGAAGGTGCCCGTGAAGCGGCACTGCCCCAGGGCCCCCGACTGCAAGCTGATATGGGTGCCGTAAGTGACTTGCAGCGCGCGCGCTACCTCCGCCACCGGCACATCCGCGAAGCGCAGCGTGTCGGTGTGCCAGGCCCGGAAGTTCTGGCTGGCGGCGGCCACGGGGCGTAGCGGCGCGGCCACCTGGCCGGGCGCGTCGGCGGCGCGCACGGCGGCGCGGTGCTGGGCTGGCAGGCGCAGGCTATCGGCGTGGGCAGGGCGCAGTAGCCACACCGCCCCGTGGGTTACGCGCACGTCGGCCGAGTCTTCGGCCGCATACGCGCGCACATTAAACGCCGCCAGGCCGTCCTCCGCACCACGCACCCGAGCGGCCGCCGTGTTCACCACGAACGGCTGGCCGGGGCGGGCCGACACGTCAAAATACGCCTCTCCGGTGAGCTGCACCAACCGCTGCCCAGGCACATTGGCCGACGCCGGCCCCTGGTAGCGTAGGTGCGAATGGGCATTAAGCCACACGTGCGTACTGTCGGGCAGGCCCACGAGCCGGGGTCGGCTTGTGCTGGCGTAGGTAGCTACCGCTGGCACCGGCGCAGGACGGCGTAGCAGCACCAGTGCTCCTAGGCCCGCCGCGGCTAGCATAGCGGCTGGCACCCAGGCGCCTGGCCCCAGGTTGGCTGCCCACCACGGTGGCTGGGCTACGGGCGGGGCTGCCGCGGGGGGAGCCGGTGGCAGGGGCAGGCCTAGTAGCGGCTGGAAGCGTTGCCAGGCGGCCGCCACGTCGGCGGGCGAAAACAGCACCGGGGCAGCCGCCGCTTCGCCGGCCCGCTCCCAAGCGCGGGTCACGGTGGTCAGCAGCTGCAGATGCTGCGGGTCGGCCGCTACCCAGCGCCGCAGCGCCGCCCGCTCGGGGGCCGACACCTCGCCCGCCAGGTGGCGGGCCAGCAGCTCCCACGGAGCATCGGACAAGTCGGAGGCGGCAGGCATTAGCGAGGTAAAGAAGGGGGCATTGGCACAGGGGCAGCTAAGGGATACCCCGGCGCGCCGCTACCCCTACGCGCCGCCCAAAAATACTTCGTGCCGGGGGTAACCATTACCGGCACTTGCCCGCCAACTGGGTGCAGCAGCTGCCCGGCGGCCACGCCTAGCAGCAGGGTATAGAGGTTCTTGAGCACGCTGGCTAATTCGCGCCGCAGAATGCGCAGGGCTTTGCCCATCTGGTTTTCCACGGTCTTGGGCGAGATGTCCAGCGCTTCGGCAATCTGCTGGTAGCTCAGCTCTTCGTAGCGGCTTAGCTCAAACACCAAGCGGCACTGAGGGGGCAGCTGCCCGAGGGCGGTGGCCACGGCCTCGGCGGTGTCAGCGGCGTGCAGTTCAGCCAGCGCGTCGGCTGCCACGGGCGTTTGCTGGCTGGAGGAGGCGTCGTCCCAGGCCACTTGGCGGCGGCTGCGCTGCTGGTAGCGCAGGGCCGCGTTCAGCGCCATGCGCGTGAGGTAGGCGCGGTGCGAATCGAGCGTCGGCAGGGTGGCTACCCCTTGCCACACCCGCAGAAACACATCCTGTAAAATATCCTCCACCACCGCCTTATCCGGCACCACGCGGTACACGAGGCCGCCCAGCGGGGCGTAAAAAGCCTTGAAGAGCTGTTCGAGAAAGGCCGCCGGGTCCGTTTGGCGCAACTGCGTCAGGTGAGCATCCAGGGCGGTATCGTCGAACTTGGCCATCGAGGGGAGAACGTCGGCAAGCGGTAGAAGTAGTATGTCGCGCTGGCCAACGGCCTAGGCGGCTGCGAAGTTTCCGGCAAGTTGCGCGCCGGCGAGCAAGCGCAGAAATTTTGCTTTCGGCGTAGGGGTCGGCGGGCCGGCGGGTATCTCGTGGCAAAACCCGGTGCTATTTTTTGTTGGGAATGCTTAAATTCTATCAGGTAAGCTTGCGCGTCGTGGGCATGCTGGCCTCGGCCGGCCTGCTGCTAGCCGCAGTAGCCTGTCAGCAGCAGGGCACCACGCCGGTTAATACCCTCGCGGCGCTGCCCCCGGCCGCCGTGGCCGCCCCGGCCGACAATCCTACTACGGCGGCCAAGGTGGAGCTGGGCCGCGCCTTATTTTGGGACCCGGTGCTCTCGGGCGGCAAAGGCGTGGCCTGCGCCACCTGCCACCATCCCGCGCTGGGCTACGCCGATGGGCTGGCGCTGACCATCGGCGCAAACGGCCAAGGCCTAGGGCCTGCGCGGCGCTTCCGTAGCCCCAATGCCATTCCCTATGGCCAACGCAACTCACAGCCAGTGCTCAATACGGCTTTCAACGGGCTGATGACTACCGGTGCCGTGGCGCCCGAGCTGGCGCCCATGTTCTGGGATATGCGCAAGCAGTCGCTCGAAACCCAGGCCCAGCAGCCGTTGCTTACGCTGGAAGAAATGCGCGGCCATGCCTACTCCGAGCTGGCTACTCCCGACTCGGTAGTGGCCCGGCTGCGGCGCATCCTGGCCTACGCGCGGCTGTTTCAGGCGGCTTTCGCGGGCGCGCAGCCTATTACGCTGCCCACCTTGGGGCAGGTACCGGCCAGCTTCCAGCGCTCGCTGGTAGCCACCGACTCGCCCGTCGACCAGTACCAGCGGGGCAACCCGGCGGCCCTCTCGACGCAGCAGGTGCAGGGCATAAACGCCTTTATCCAAAGCGGCTGCGGCAACTGCCACAGCGGTCCTACGCTGAGCGATTACCAACTACACGTGCTGGGCGTGGCCGACAACCCGAAGAACGCGACTTCCGACGCCGGGGCCAACGGCACCTACGCCTTCCGCACTGCCAGCCTGCGCAACGTGGCCCTCACGGCGCCCTACATGCACAGCGGCACGCTGGCGACGCTCAATGACGTGCTCGATTTTTACGACAACAACCGCAACACCGCTAACCCGCGCGTGAGCACTAGGCAGCGCGACCCGCAGTTTCCGCGCCACGTGGAAAATAAGCAGGCCATCGTAGCCTTCCTGCATTCACTCACGGCCAGTAGCTTCGCCCAGACCGCGCCGGCCGACGTGCCCAGCGGCCTGCCCGTAGGGGGCAACATCCGGTAAAGCGCATGGAATGTCTCGCAGCTTCTAAAGTAACCGCGCTACGCCGGCGCGGAGCTGGTACCGATTCTGTGACTCAACTAGTTACTTCTGTGACTATCCGCGCTAGTGCTAATGGACCCGGCAAGCGTACGATTTTAAGTGTATTTTAAGACAAACTCAAGCTCAGCAGGCTACTTAAAGTAAGTTACAATCGTTTAGTGGCTTGTGCTTTACCCGCTAGCCCGCTCCCCAGTGCCACCATACCACCAAGTAGTAGAAGCCCCGGCAAAGCCGGCTTGCTTGGGTCTAAAACAAGGGGGGACGCCTTAGTGAAGCCGGCCGCGGCCGGGCGCATTACTCCTAGTTAACTACCAGTACCTTATCCTGCTTGCTTTCTCATTATGCGCTCCCTCCTTTTCGCTGGCTTAGTCCTCTGCGCTGCTTCGGCCGCGGCTCAACCTACTCCTACTTGGTATACGTCGTTGCCCACTGCGCAAGCCCAGGCTCAGGCCACGCAAAAGCCCCTATTAGTCGTATTTTCTGGCTCTGACTGGTGCAAGCCCTGCATGCAACTGAAACAAGAGGTATTCGACCAACCCGAGTTTGCGCAGTTTGCCAAGGACCGGCTGGTGCTGGCGCGCTTCGACTTCCCGCGCAACAAAAAAAACCGCCCCGACCCGTCACAAATCAAACTGAGCGAGAATGCCGCTGCGCAGCTTAATAAGGAAGGGGCTTTTCCGGCCGTTGTTCTGCTCTCCCCGCAGGGTAAAGTATTGGCACGTAGCGGCTATCGCCCTGGTGGGGCGGCGGCCTATCAGGCGTATCTGCTGCCTTATTTGACCGCCCAATGAACAACACGCTCGACTCACCCCGCCGGGGTGCTAGCTGGCTGGCTCGCTGCCTAGGCCTGCTCCTGCTGCTCCTGCTACTCTTTACCCTGGCGTATTCTTCGCGAGCGGCCTCGCTACCGCGGCCCCGGGCCTACACGCGCAGCGCGCACTTAATGGGCTCGCACTTCACCTTCACCGCCGTATCCAGCGATGACTCACTGGCCTGGCGGGCGTTACGGGCTGGTTTGCGCGAAACGCAGCGCATTGACCACCTGTGCTCGTACTGGGATTCAACCTCGCAGGTAGTCAAAATCAATCGCTGGGCGGGTATACGGCCGGTAGTGGTCGACCAGGAAGTATTCGCGCTTATTCAGCGAACCCTCAAGATTTCGGAACTCAGCGGCGGGGCCTTCGATATCACGTTTGCCAGCAGCGATAAAATTTATTTATTTGATAAGCTGGCGCACCCTAGCCTGCCCGATTCGGTTACCGTGCGCCAGTCCATCCGGCGCATCGGCTGGCAGAAAATACAGCTGGATGCGGCGACGCACTCGGTCTTCTTGCCCGAGAAAGGGATGCGCATTAACCTAGCCGGCATTCTACAGGGCTACGGCGTGCGCCGGGCCCAGGAACTTATGAAAAAGATGGGCATTGCCAGCGGGCTCATCAACGGCTCGGGCGACGTGTACTGCTGGGGCCGACAACCCGACGGCAGCGGCTGGCGCATTGCCATCGGTGACCCGGCCCGCCCCCAGAGCGTGTCGTCGTGGCTGACGGTAAGCGATTTGGCTGTTGTCACAGCTGGCAACTACGAGCAGTACTTCACCGTGGCCGGCAAGTACTATGGCCATATCATCAACCCTCACACCGGCTACCCGGCTACGGGGCTCCGCTCAGTTACCATCATCTGCCCCGACGTGGAGCTAGCCGACGCCCTGGACGATGCCGTTTTTGTACTCGGCCCGGTAGCTGGCTTGGCGTTGATAAATCGCCTTAAAGGCATCAGCTGCACCCTTATCGACGATAAGGGCCAAACGCTGGTTTCTAAAGGGCTGCAGCTACATTCTTACCACAGTGCGGCCTCAGTTGCCCCAGTTCCGTCTTCCGCTAAGCCATGAGTTACGCTTTTTTTTCCCGCCCGCTACTGTTGGGCCTACTCCTCGCTGGCACAGTCGCGCTGCCTAGTTGCGTGTCGGTAGCCGCTTACCAAAAAGCCTACCTGAACGACGAGGACATGAAGCTGGCCACCAAGAAGGTCGAAACCCCCGAAGTCAACTTCGAGAGCTACCGCGAAGGAGCCGGCGGCGCTAACGGGGGTAAAGTTGGCGGAGGTTGCGGCTGTAATTAATAATCAAAAAACAATAGCTAACTAGCTGCTTGTGAAACTATTTATCCTGCTGGCTCTAGCGACAAGCGCCCCCCTAGGAGCTTGGGCGCAGGCCACGCCTACCCCTAACCGCCTTGACGGCTCGGGGCTTTCCCCCAACGCTGCCCAGCTGCCGACGCCCGCCCGTTACGGGGAAACGGAAGTCGATATTTTAGGTAGCTACTACCAGCAAAACGGCGACCACTCGGCCGTGGAGGGCGGCCGTGGCAGCCAGCACCTCACCGATACTGCCCCCACTATCCTGCTCAACGTGCCGCTCGACTCCACGACGCGCTTGGCGGCCAACGTGGGCATCGACTACTATGCTTCGGCCTCTTCCGATAAGATTGACCAGGTCATGTCGTCGCCCTCCTCACACGACGTACGCTACCACGCTGATTTTGGGCTGGCGCATGGGCTAGCCGATAAGCTGACGACGCTTGGAGCTGGGGCAGGAGTATCAAAAGAATATGACTACCTCTCCTTCAATGTACTTGCATCTTGGGCCCGTGCCTCGCGGGATGGTAACCGTCAAGTAAGCGTAAGTGGGCAGGCCTTTCTGGACAAGGTTACCCTCATCACGCCCGCCGAGCTGCGACAAGGGGGCACCCGCAACCATCACTACGGCACTGACAGCCGCCAGACGGTTAACTTATCGGTGATTTACGCCCAGGTACTTAGTAAACGCCTGCAGGCGTCCGTCAGCATCGAGCCGGTAGTACAGCGCGGGCTATTGAGTACCCCCTTTCAACGCGTGTATTTTTTTGACAGCGACCCAACTCTCGGTACGCCGGGCACGCTGGGCACGGCGCTGGCCGAAGTGCTACCCCGCCAGCGGGTAAAGTACCCGGCCAGTCTGCGCCTCACCTACTATGCCACCGACCTGGTGCAGGTGCGGGCCTTCTACCGCTTCTACAACGACAACTTCGGCATCCGGGCGCATACTGTCGAACTGGAAGCCCCCGTGAAAGTAACCGGCTTCTTCACGCTATATCCCTTCTACCGCTACCATACCCAGACGGCGGCCTACTACTTTGCCCCTTACCTGCAGCACTCGGTCACGGAAGAATATTTTACGTCCGATTATGACTTATCGGCCTTCTCGGCCACTAAAATGGGGCTAGGGCTTCGCTACGCGCCGCTCTACGGGCTGGGCCGCTTCAAGACGCCGTTTGGCGGTGGCCGGGTTACCAAGTTCAAGTCCCTGGACCTGCGCTACGGGTACTATCGCCAAAGTGCCGGCCTCACCGCCCATATTGTGAGTGCCGACCTCTCCTTTACCATGCCCTAGGTACCACCTTACTAACCAAAACTATCCGGTACGTTAACTACTGGAAAGAGCCGGCAGTTGCTGCTGCCGGCTCTTTCCAGTAGCTACTAGCGCACCAGGGCTAGGCGCACGGTCTGCTGGCCGGCGTCGGTGATAAGGCGTGCCAGGTACACGCCTTGCTCAAGAACCGCTAGCCGGAAGGCATAGCGCACGCCCGCCTCGGCCCTACCGGCGGCCAGCGCTACTGCGTTGACCTTACCACCGACCGCCGCCCGCACCTACTCCGCAAAAAGCAAGAGGTATATACCGAAGGCGAGGAGGCCGCCGGGGTGTATTTCGTGCAGGCTGGCCGCGTAAAAACGGTGCGCCGCACCAGCGCGGGCAAGGAATTGATTACGGGGGTGTATGGGCCCGGTGAGCTTTTTGGCTACCTGCCGCTGCTGCGTAACACGCCGCACGCTGACTCGGCCGTGGTGCTCGACGATGTCACGTTAGTTTATATCCCGAAGCAGGATTTTGAGCAGCTGGTGCATGGTAATGTCGCTGTGGGCCGCCAGTTTGTGCGCCTGCTGGCGGGGCAGGTAGGCCAGCGGGAGCAGCTGCTGGGGATGGCCTACGGTTCCATTCGGCGGCGCGTGGCCGACACGCTGCTACGCCTACAGGAACAGGCTGGCCCCGATTCGGAAGCCACTATTTAGTGCTCGCGCGAGCACTTGGCAGTTGTGGTCGGCACCGCTCCCGAATCGCTGATTTGCACGCTAAGCGAATTCAAGCAGACGGGCCTCATCGAGCTGGCCAGCTATAGCATCCGGGTGGTGCAACCCGACAAATTGCGCCAGTCTAACTGGTAGCACGGGCAACCTGCACAAGCACGCCTGCTACGCTGACACAAAGCAGGCGAAGCGCCTGAAAATAAAAACCGGTGAGGAGCACGGCCGCAAGTGGCGCACCGTAAACGAGGGCGGCCTTATGGCCTTCACCCTGGAAGTAGCCCCCGCCAAGCCCCCTACCCTACTGCTTACCTACTGGGTCATGGACAACCGCAACCGCGTGTTCGACGGCGAGAAAATTATCACCGAAGACCTCAACAAGTACAAGGAAAGCCGCTTCTACGACGTCTCCTACCCCACTTCGCCCGTCCTGACCAAGGGCAAGCAGCAGGTGAAATCACCTTGCAGGCCTGGCCTAACAACAGCGCCGGCCCGGGGTATGGCGGGCGTAGCGTGCTGCAGTAGGCCAGCCCGCGTTGCACGAGCGCGGTAGCTGCAACCGAGCATGGAAATAAAATACGAGCCTGCGGTGCGGCGCTGCGCAGTAACTGGGCTGGCAGCACGACTAGCACCAAACCTGGCCGAACGTGGCCGGAGCTAGCAGTCGGCACCTTCGCAAATACCCATCCGGAGCCATTTTTTGCTGGCCAACCATTACCGGGCATAAAAAAGGTCGCGTCACCCAGCACGAAAAGAAGCTTCCTTTCTGGGCTACGGGGGCGCTTACGTGTTTATGCAGCAAAGGTGAGAGGCGAGCCACCTCGTCCGGGTTCAGGACTCCTTCGGTTGCTTGCCGCTGCTCCAGCCCCTGCTGCACCTAGCGGGTGTCCACAGCACCCAGGCGCTTACAACTAGTCCTAACGCGCCTAACCGGTTTTCCACTCCCGCGCGGTAGCGCTGGCGCAGTTTCCTTTCTTGCCGTGGAAGACGGCGCGGGCCAGCGCGTAGCGACCCTCACCGCGGTTGAACTGCCCCAAGATGCGTCGCCGATAGGCCTCATCCTGTACGTCGGCCAGCAAGTAAAGCTTTTTTCTACCCGCCCAAATTTCGCCACCGCCCGGCCTAGGCCCGAGAGCGAGCCCGTCCGTTGCATGGTGTCGTCTGCTTGCTGTAGTTGCCAAAAGCGTTGGTCCGCCAGCCAGGAGCTAAAGCAGTAGCCCAGCAGGTAGATCGGCCGAAGACCTCTTGACAGTAGCCGTGGGTATTGGCCATTCTATTTGCCGCTCACTCCGTCCGCAAACTCAGCACGGGGTTTCGGCGGGCGGCCCGCCAGGCCTGCACGCTTACGGTGAGCCAGGCAACGAGTAGGGCCCCCATGCCGGCCGCGGCGAAGTACCACCACTGCCACGCCACGCGGTAGGCAAAGCCTTCCAGCCACCGCTGCAGGAGCAGGTAGCTCAGGGGCAGCGCCAGGACGATGGCCACGACAACCAGCCAAGTCAGGCTGCTGGTCAACAGCCAGACGATACCTAGCTCGCTCGCGCCTAGGGCCTTCCTGATGCCGATTTCCTTGCGCCGCCGCTCGGCGGTGAAGGCGGCCAGGCCCAGCAGCCCCAGGGCGGAAATGAGGATGGCCAGCCCGGCAAAGTAGCGGGCGAGCACCGCTACCCGCCGCTCGGCTACGTACTGGGCCTGGTAGTCGGCATCCAGAAACGTGTAGTCGAGCGTAAAGCCGGGGTTGTAAGCGGCGTACAGCTGCTGCAGCCGCGCAATGGTGGCTTGCTCCGCGTTGGGCTGGAGCTTCACGAGCACGGTGTTAATCGTAGGGTCGAGTTGGAGGCGAAGGGGTTTGATTTTTTCGTGCAGGGACTCGTAGTGGAAGTCGCGGACTACGCCCACAATGCGGGCCCCGTCGAGCTGTTGGCCCACGGGGTTCGGCATCCCTAGGCCAGCCACTAGGGCCTGGTTAACGAGTATGGCGGCGCTATCGGCGCGGAACTGTGGCGCAAAGCTGCGGCCGGCTACCAGGTGCATGTTCATTGTTTCCAGTATGTCGTAGTTGACCAGCATCGTTCCCACGGGCAGGCGCTTACCCCGCCAGTTTATCTCCTCCACGTGGCGCCCCCCTAGGAAGCCGCCCAGGACGGTAGACGCCTGCACGACGCCGGGCAATTTCTTTACCTCGGCTAGAAACGCCGTCTGCTGGCGCGCCGCTTTGCCGGTCGTCTCAAAGCGGAGCACGTGGGCCTTGTCGTAGCCCAGCGGCTGGCGCTGCACAAACGCCAGCTGCGCGTTGACCACTACTAAGGCCACGATGAACAGTACTGAGAGCGTGAATTGTAGCACGACCAAGCCCTGCCGCGTCCACACGTCGCCGGCCTTGGTCGGCAGCTTGCCTTTCAGCACGGCCACCGGCTGAAAACCCGACAGGTAGAACGCGGGGTAGCTGCCCGCCAGCAGTCCCGTACCCAGCGCTAGGGCCAGGCCGGCTGCCACCAGTTGCGGCTCCCACCGCAAGGCCAGCGGCTTGCCCGTCAGCTCGCTAAACTGCGGGAGCACGAGCTGCACCAGCCCCACGGCCACAACCAGGGCCAGCAAGGCCATCACCACGGATTCCGTCAGGTACTGCCCCACCAGCGCGGCGCGGCTAGCCCCTAGGGCCTTGCGAATGCCCACTTCCTTTACCCGCCGCGAGGCCTTGGCGGTGAATAGGTTCATGAAATTGATGCTGGCAATCACCAGAATGAGCCCGGCAATCAGGGCGAACAGCCGCACGTAGACAATGCGACCCCCGGTGGCGACGCCGTTTTCGTAGGAGCCATGCAGGTACCCCGCGGAGAACGGCCGCACGAATAGCGTGCGCCCCTGGGCCTGCGCGCTTTTGGTTTTCAACAATCCCGCCAGCTTGGCTTGAAACTGCGCGGGGTCGGCCCCTTCCTTCAAGGCTAAATAGGTGTTGAAGGGGCCGTCGTCATCCCATTTGATGGTTTCGCTCATGTGCATCATGTCCTTGAACGAGGCAAACGGCAGCACGCAGTCAAACTGCTCAGACGAGTTGCGGGGCACCCCGGCAAACACCCCGGCCACCAGGCAGGTCTGTTTTATGTCGGCCATTTGCCATTCCACGGCTTTGCCCAGGCTATTCTGCGGCGACCCAAAGAGCTTAGTGGCCAAGGCCTCGGAGAGCACAATGGCGTTTTTATCCCGCAGCACCGTGGCGGGGGTGCCCACCAGCAGGGGGTAGGAAAACAGCTGGAAGAAGGCCGGGTCCGCGCACTTGACGACGGCATTTAGGTGCTGGTTGCCCGCCGCCAGCGTGAACCCGGGGAAGAACGGGACCGGCGTGGTGGTGGCCACCAATTCAATCTCCGGCATTTCCCGCCGCAGGGCCTCGGCCAGCAGCGGCATGGTGCCGCCTTGGGTCTCGATGCCGGCGGCCGTGCGGCGGTTTTCCATCACCTGATACAGCCGGCCATCCAGCGCGTGGTAGCGGTCGAAGCTGCGCTCGTCGCTTATCCACAGGTAGATGAGCAGCGCGCAGGCCAGGCCGGTCGAGAGGCCAATCAGGTTGATGAAGAATGTGCTTTTGAACCGCTTAAAGTTGCGATAGAGGAGCAGCAAGGGGTAGGGGAGCATGGCCGAAGGGGGCAGGAAAGCGGTTAGAATTGGCTGCGGCTGTTTTCCAGCACCACCTGCCCGTCGAGCAGGCGGATGACGCGCCGGGCGTACCGGGCGTCGTGCTCGGAGTGCGTAACCATGAGCACGGTGGTACCCGCTTCGTTTAGTTCGGTCAGCAGGCCCAGTACGTCGTGGCCGCTGGCCGAGTCGAGGTTGCCGGTGGGCTCGTCGGCCAGCAGCAGCGGCGGGGCGTTTACCACGGCGCGGGCCACGGCCACGCGCTGCTGCTGCCCGCCCGAGAGTTGCAGCGGAAAGTGGTTGCGTCGGTGCAGCAGCTGCATTTTCTCCAGCACCTGTTCCACCCGCTGCCGCCGCTCAGTGGCCCCCACGCCGAGGTAGCGCAGGGGCAGCTCTACGTTCTCAAACACCGTCAGCTCGTCAATCAGGTTAAAGCTCTGAAACACGAAGCCCAGGCTGCGCTTGCGCAGTTCGGCCCGCTGGCGCTCCGAGTAGCGGCTGGTTTCGGTGCCCAGCAGTTGCAGGCTGCCGCCGTCGGGCTCGTCGAGCAGGCCCAGCAGGTTAAGCAGCGTCGATTTGCCGCAGCCCGAGGGGCCCATGATGGCCACAAACTCCCCCTGCTCCACGCTCAGCGAGATGTGGTTCAGCGCCTTGGTTTGCACCTCCTCGGTGCGGTACACCTTTTCCAGGTTTTCGGTCTTAATCATGTGTGGGAACATCAAAATGAATGAGTAGTAAGCAGAAACGGTTGTCATGCAGAGCGCAGCGAAGCATCTCGCGTGGCGCAGTAAATCCTAACGTTTGAGGTTAGTGCAGCACGCGAGATGCTTCGCTGCGCTCTGCATGACAACCTTAAAGAGGACCATCCAGCACCAGTTCTTGTCGGTCAGCGAAGCCTTCGTAGCTGGACGTTACCACTTGGTCGCCGGGTTGCAGGCCCGCCAGCACCTCGTAGTAGTCGGGGTTCTGCCGCCCTAGGCGGATGGCCACCCGCTGGGCCCGGGTGCCGTCGGCCGCCAGCTTGAACGCCCAGTTGCCCACGGTTTGCTGGTAAAAGCCGCCTTTGGGCAGCAGTACCGCCGGGGCCTTCGCACTCAGCGCCAGCCGGATGGGTAGGGTCTGGCCTCGCCGCAGGCCCGGTGGGGCCGCGCCGGTAAAGGCCAGGTCGATTTGCAGGCCTTTGGCCACCTGGGCGAAGATTTTGGTCACGCGCAAGGCATACGCCTGGCCATCCACCACCACTTCGCCCACCTGACCGGCCGCGATGCGGGCAATGTAAAACTCATCCACCGCGGCGTGCAGCTTCACGCCCGCCAACGCGTCAATCTGCCCTAGGCGCTGCCCCCGGGTTTTGGCCTCACCCACTTCCGCGGCCAGCGAGCTGAGCCGCCCGCCGACCGGGGCCCGCAGCAGCAGGTCGTCCATCTTGCGCCGCATCAGGGTCAGGTTGCTGGTCATGCGCTGCACCGACTCCTGCATAGTGCCCAGCTGCTGCTGCATGGCCACCGAATCCTGGCGCAGGGTCTGCTGCGTGAGCTGCCGCCGGCGCAGCTGGTAGCGGTAGGCGTTCTGGCTTTGCAGGTAGTCCTGCCGCGCAATCACCTTCTGGTCGTACAGCACCTGGTTGGTGTCAAATACTCGCTTGGCCTCGGCCAGCTGAAAGTCGATGTCGGCCAGCTGGTTTTGGCGCAGAATGCGGTTTTGCAGCAGCTGGTTGCGGGTGTTGCGCAAGTTGTTCATCAGGTCGTACACGGCCGTTTCGCGGTTCACCATCTCCAATTGCAGGTCAGGGTTCGCTAGCCGCAGCAACGGCTGGCCCGCCGTTAAGGTCGTGCCTTCTTCTACCAGCACTTGTTGCACCGTGCCGGCCTCTGCCGCGTCCAGGTACACGGTGTGCAGCGGCTGCACCACCCCGTCGATGGCCGTGAATTCCTGAAAGTTACCCCGCGTAACGGGGCTGATGGTCAGCCGGCTGGCCGCCACGTGCAGCCGCTGGCCCGGCCGGGACCAGTAGAGGCCAGCAGTGCCCGTGCCTGCCAGCAGCAGCGCCCCTAGCCACCACCAGCGGGCAACAAACGACCACTTTTTCTTCGGTATCAGGACATCCATTCAGGTTGGCGCAGGGAATAGCAGCAAAAGGCTACTGACCAGAGGTGCCAAGAACGGTGCCTTTTTCGTAAATTATTTCTAATCAATAATATACATTCAGGCACTGATTGCCAACTGCTGCCGAGCGTCCGGTTTTGATACAGTTGACCGTTCGGTTCTGATACAGTTCGAAGCTGTTGCCGGGCAGAAAACGGCCTGGCTAGCTGAAAGTCAGTATTCTTCGAAGCCTGCACGATTTATGTGGCCTAGGTTGGGACGGGGACCAGTCAGCCCCGACTTTTACGTTTTACCCATACTTTTTCATGATTCTTAAGCACGCCCGCATCCTAGTGGTAGACGACGAGCCCGATGTGCTGTTCGCGCTCAAGCTGCTACTCAAAAGCGAGGTGCGGGAAGTTGTGACGGAGAAAAACCCAGAGTTGCTGCTCTCGCTGCTCCGCCAGCAACACTTCGATGTTGTGCTGCTCGACATGAACTACCGCAGCGGTCAGGCGACAGGCAACGAGGGCTTCTATTGGCTGGGCCGCATCCGGGAGCACGACCCCACCACGGCCGTTATCCTTATTACGGCCTATGGCGACGTGCGCACGGCGGTGCGCGCCCTTAAAGCCGGCGCCACCGACTTCCTGCTAAAACCCTGGCACAACGACCAACTGTTGCAAACGCTGGCCGCCGCCCTCCAACCTAAAACCGGCAGCAAAAGTGGGGGTAGCTCGCAAAAGCCATCTAGGCCGGTCGCCACTACTGCCTTGCTAGGAGAGTCAGCCGCCATGCAGGAAGTGCGCGCTATCATTGAAAAAGTTGCTCCGACCGAGGCCAATGTGCTGCTACTGGGTGAGAACGGGACCGGCAAAGAACTGGTCGCCAAGTCCCTGCACGAGCAGTCGCGCCGCGCTGCCCGGCCCTTCGTGGCCGCCGACGTAGGCGCGCTCAGCGAGGGGTTGTTTGAAAGCGAGCTGTTTGGGCACACCAAGGGCGCGTTCACGGATGCCCAGGCTAGCCGCGTGGGCCGGTTTGAGGCGGCCACCGGCGGAACCTTGTTTCTGGATGAGATTGGTAACATAGCCCTGCCGCAGCAAGCCAAGCTGCTCACGGCCCTGCAAAACCGCCAGGTGGTGCCCCTAGGGAGCAACGCCCCCGTCCCGGTGGATATCCGGCTGTTATCGGCTACCAATGCCCCATTGCACGCCCTCGTAGCCCGCGGTGCTTTTCGCCAGGACTTAATGTACCGCCTCAATACGGTCGAAATCACGCTGCCGCCCCTGCGCGAACGGGACGACGATGTGCCCCTGCTGGCTCAGCACTTCGCGCAGGTGTACGCGGCTCGCAACCGGCAACCCGTGCCGGAATTCAGCGCCGGCGCCTTGCGCAAGCTGCGGGAGCACGCCTGGCCCGGCAACGTGCGGGAGTTGCAACACGCCGTGGAGCGGGCCGTTATCCTGGGGACCGGACCCATGCTGCTTCCGGCCGATTTCTCGTTTCGGAACTCCGAATCGGCCGCTGCCGCGCCAGCGGCAACCGTGGCTGAGCAGCCGTTACCGTTGCTGGAAGTAGAAAGAAACACTATTCAACAGGCCATTGAACGCCATCAGGGCAACCTCACCAAAGCCGCCAAGGAACTGGGTCTCACCCGCACCGCCCTCTACCGTCGGCTCGACAAGCATGATATTTAATAGCCTGGACGTGCGCCTGCTGGGGCGGTTGGTACTGCTGGTGGCCGTATTGGCCGGGGGCGGGTACGCCACGCTG
>Ga0160427_10000216_pt1 | contig 38447 bp, 47 predicted proteins | sample SolpanmetagenomL_FD_108194 | JGI IMG/M metagenome (GOLD analysis project Ga0160427, IMG submission 108194) | Solar panel surface microbial communities from Lawrence Berkeley National Laboratory, California, USA - L | ecosystem: Engineered > Built environment > Solar panel > Unclassified ...
CGCCAACGAATCGCCTCCGCGAGCGTCGCAGGACACTCAAACGGAGGCAGAGGCGAGTCTACTCCTCTTGTGACCCGGCAGCAAAAGGCCTCCGCGAACGATTCCATGCGCTCAAGCGGAGGCAGAGACAATTTTACAACTGCCGTGACCGGGCAGCAAATCGCCTCCGCAAGCATCACCAAACGCCCTAGCGGAGGCGGAGAAGATTTTATATCTGCTGAGACACCCCCACGGATCTTGGTAAAGAAACCCATCAACAGTCGGGCCAAGGGCGCGAGAGGTGAATTGGAATTCGCCAAGGCCCTTACCGCCGCCGGGTACCCCGCCACTCGCGGCCAGCAGCATGCGGGCGGTGCAGACTCACTGGACGTGCGCTGCCCCTCGCTGAGCTGGATTCACTGGGAAGTGAAGCGCACCAAGGCCTGCCAGATCTTCGCGCCTGCCCAGATCAAGCAGTGGCAGGCGCAGGCCACCCGGGATGCCAGGACGATTCACCCGGTCATCGCGCACCGCTGGGACGGCTCGCGCCAATGGTGGGTGCGGGTCACCACCAGCGGGCATGGCCCCTACTGGCAGACCCTCGAAGACTTCCTGCAGAACTTACCGGAGCGGAGCAAATGAACGATCTTCCGACTGCCGCCGAAGCCCGAGCCAAGATGAACAGCCTCCAAGAAATCAAGGCCCAGACGCAGATCATGCACGTCAGAACCAATATCTCCAGGGCCATTGAGCAAGGAAGAGGCAGCATCGATGTCTATCAGCCCCTGATGCCGAACGTCGTTGTGCATCTGAGAGAACTCGGCTACCGGGTGGAAGATCATCCGGCCCTCGATCAGCGCGACGAGACCTCATGGACGGTGAGCTGGTGAAGCGTCGCACTCGCCTCCGGAAGCTGGGCCTGCCCGCCGACCCCAAGCCGCAAGCCAGCAGACCGCCACAGCCGAGTTACGACGACCTGGCCCTGGCGCTCCACCAAGAACTCAGCAACATCGGCGTTTACGACCCCTCGCACTACACCGCTGACTGGAACGTGCTCGAAGACTGCCGCGTTTTTGGCATCTCCGAGACGGTGGCCTGCCTTCAGAAGTGCGGAATGACGCCCAGCCAGTTCCGCTGGCGGTTCGGATGACCCGTCCGGAACCCTGGGAGCTCAGCGACGACCAGCTCTGGCGCGAGATCAACCACGCCGCGCTGATAGAAGCCTTCCGGCGCAGCGAGATCAGCGAGAAGAGAGAAGCACGGCAGGCCTGGGAGGCCGCGCATCCGGAGTGGGCCGCGCGCCAGTTCGTCGAGGCGATGGCGAAGGTTGTGGCTTGCATGCAGGCGAACTGGGACGAGATGCGCCTCCACATGACCTGGGAATGCGCCCGTCCCACTCCAGTGGCCACGGCCACCCGACCCCTGTCTGCCGGTCACACGCGCCGCCCTGACCATCTCGCCCCTGTCCCCACCTTGCGCGCCGCTCTCGCCACCAACGCCCGCCCACGCCCCGGCCCGCATCAGCGGCAGCGCACCCCGCACGTCCAACGCCGCTAGTTAGTTATCTAAAAAACTAACAAACTAAAAAGACAGTTCAGACAGAGGACAAAGCATGACCAAATTCGACAAAGACACACTCGGCAAGCTGTACCTGGACGAACGCGGCCGTCTCTGGCAGCACATCAGCTACGCCGCGGAGCCCACCGCAACCCTGAAACAGGTCGGGGTGACCGAACACGTCGGCGGTGTCGTTGGGAGTCCCCTCCTGAGTGGCTTCCGGGAGCCGACGAGAGAGGAACTTGAAGCGGCCGTGATCAAGCTGGAGGGCACCATCACAGCGCTGATGAAAGGGACGGGGCAGTGAAGCAACTCACCCCCACAGAGGAAGCCGAGGTGCTCATCATCGCCAAGCGTGAACGCCTGGACCCGGAGCGCCTGCGCCTCGAATACCGCATCTCCCACTACGGCAGCGGCTATCACCCCACAGTTGAAGCCGCTGCCGCCGCGCTCAAGCAATCAAACCGGAATATCCGCGCCGTGGCCGAGGGGCAAGCCGAGTACTGGATGAACAACCTCAAGGCTCTGGAAGCCGAATTCAACATCAGCCGGTGGGCCATCCTCGAAGAAAAGCGAACGGGCGAGTGGCCCACCGAGCGCGCCGCCGCCGAGCACCTCGCCGAGCTGGCCCGCCAGAAGACGTCCATCCCTCCCCCCCACCAGAAATCATCTGGGACGCTGCGCCGGGTGCTCAACTTCTTCAGGAGACAGCCATGACCGCCATCGCTGCACTGGTCCACAACGGGTACGTCTACATGGGTGGTGACAGCGCCACTTCCTTCGGCACCCGCATTGCTCTGGACCCGAAAGGCAAAGTCTTCAAAGCCAGCACCGGCCTCATCATGGGCCTCTCTGGTTACAGCCGAGTGGCCGATGTTGTCAGGTACGGCTTTACTCCACCCGCCCTCACCGAAGGGCAAGCTCTCGACGCCTACATGCGCTTCACCTTCGCCCAGGCCCTGCGCGACTTCCTCAAAGAGCACACCCACACCAGCACCAAAGACGGCTATGAGAACACCGGCCTCTGGGGCATCCTCGGCTGGCGCGGACAACTCTGGGAACTCAGCTGCGATCTGGGCATCACCCAGAGCCTCGACCCTTACATGGCGACAGGCAGCGGTGGTGACCTGGCCCTGGCCGTCCTGCATGTCACGCCCGAACTGGAGCCACGTGACCGCATCGACCGCGCCCTCCGGGCCGCCGAGCACTACGACGCTGGCGTCCGGGGGCCATTCACCCTCCTGACCGACGCACCAGAACCCGCCGCTGAGTCGTCTAACTAATAAGTTAAAAAACTAACTTTCTAACTCACATGCCAGGAGCTGCCCTTGATGACCACGCCGCCACGAACACGCCCAGCGCAGCCACCAACGCCGTATCGAGAGGCGCAGGTCATCTGGACGCGCTATCAGGCCCGCGAGATCACAGCCGCTGAGGGCCGCAAGCTGATCCGCCCGCACGCCTGGGCCGCCCGGAAGGGGAGGAGAGGTGCTGCGGACCCGCTGGGCTACGCCGCGATCCGGGCATGGTGGCTGGCGCTGGTCACGGATGATCAGGCCGGGCAGCAGCGCGAACGCCGTCACCAGCGCCGCAAGCTCCGCGAGGCCCGCAAGCTGGCAAAAGACGACGGCATCAAAGGCCTGCGGGCCGATGCGGCCCTGGAGTACGCCCGGCACCCCAACCTCACCCCTCCACCCCGCGAGCAACTGCGTGACGCCTACGTCCAGCGCTGGCAGGCCAATGCGGTCGCGCAGGCCATCTGGGCCACCCACCACGGCGAGCGCGAGTGGATGATGCTCAGTCGCTCAGTGCAGACCACCATCGCCGCCGCTGTGGGTGAGGACGTTCCGAAAAGCACCCGGCCACCCAGTGGGGGAGAGCGCACCCACGGCAGCCCCACCCCCACTGGCGATCACCTCGACATCCGCGTGCCCGCCTGCCACGAGATCCACTACCCCGGCGAGATGCTCCGGCTCCTGCGCGCGGACCTCCAGAAGCTGGAAGCCGACTGGGGCCTCGATGTCCTGCGCCGTGTCGACGCGTTGCGCCGCAAGACCGGCTTCGAGACCGGTGAATCCCGCAGCCTCGACGAGTTGGTCGGCATGGTCAGTGGTCACGCCCGCCGTCCGAATCTCGCCATGAGCTGGCACGGGTATCTCAGCGCGCCGCGCCTGGCGAACATCTTCCTGCTTCATGCCGGTAGGGGAGAGCGAGCCTCAGTGCAAAGAGCAAACGGCCGCTCCGGAGATCTGGGAGAGGCCGCACTGGGCGTCGCTGGGTTGTGCCGGAGCATCGGGAATTAGATCAGAGAGGCTTGGTCCACCAACTCGTGTCGGCGAACAATGATGAAAATATCCTTGAAAATTGCCTCTAGGAAAGTCTTGTCAGACACTCCGATGATCTTCAAGTCCTCCGATAGATTGTTTGAATCTGAGCGCATCCTAAGATATTGCCTCATGCGCATCAGAAAAAGGCAACGCACAGAACGAAGGTCCATACTGCAAAGCTGTCTGGCGAATCTCAGATCATATTCGTTCATGGGTTGTATTATAGTCGATTCGTAAAGTCTGTAAACACCTCATGACATATTGGAATCAGAGAAGTATTTGATTTCCCTTGAGCCGTAAGGCAAAAGCCTATCTATACAACCGGTCGTTTGTGGTCGCCATGTGCAGGTAACTTGCCCCACCAAGTCAAAAATGCGCCCCGCCCCTTGCGTTCGCGGTTCGCAGGTTGTATACATAAAACAGTCAAGACGTGTTTAGAAATCGACCCCCGCCCCGGCCTGCGCTGGGGCGTTCTGCTGGAATGGCCGCGCCAGCCTAAAGAAAGACGCCACTCACCTGCTGGAGGCCCACCATGTGACTCCCCCGGCTTCTTCCTCCCCCAACTGAATAGCTCCACCCCAACCGCGCAGACCCTTGAGGCTGGGCGGCGATCTGCTGCCACTGGGCAGCGGCCCCTGCGGCCACCAATCGCAGGCAGAACGGCGCTGCCCCCGTCGTGACCGGTCAGAGAGTTGACCACTCCCACCCGCGAGCGAGCGGGAAGGCCGGGCGCTGAGTGGTTTGCCTGGCCGGCGTCGTAGCCGTCCCATTTCAATGGGGTAGACCCCGCCCGGTAGCAGCCTGGGCGGTGGTGACGGTGAGGACTGAGCTGCCGGTACGGGAATCCTGGCGAGAGGCGCGCGGCACGCAGCGTGGAATGCAATGTGCCGACAACGCCTGGCCCGGTTCGATTCCGGGCGTTTCCACCAGGTGCCCGCGCTGGGCCAGCGTGTCAAGCCGCGAGAACAGCGCGACGTCCTCGGTGTACGGACCGACCGGAATACCCGGCGAAACACCGACCTTGGGAATCCAGGCGGAAGGCAAGGGTGCTGAGCGGTGATAGCGAGCGCCAAAGCCTGATCCGGTTCGAATCCGGATCTTCCCACCAAACTGAACCAGCCGTCCCCCGGCGTGGCCGAGGGCCGCGCTCGAGGAGATCTTTCCGCTCTTTCTCCCAAAGGGAGAGGAGGAGATCCCTACCCCCAGCTTCCGCAGACGCGAGGCTGGGGCTTTGACATGCACCAAGGAGGTGAAACGAAGAATGGCCAACAGAGACAATGCCCGCGCCGCCCGCCTTCTGGCCGAGGCCGCCACGAGCACCGACGCGAAAGTTTGCGAAAACGCGGGAATATCGATCAGGACGCTACAAAACTACCGCGCGGCCCTCAAAATCGACGCCGAACTTTCGCGGCTGTATGACGAAGCGCGAAGGCACCTCAGCACCCGTTCCTGGGCGGATGAGACGGACTTCAGCCTCAGCGTCAGCGTGCAGAAGTTGAGAGCACTGATCGAAAGTGTTCAAACCCCCAGTGCCAAGAACATCGCGGTCGTCACCGAAGCGGTGGGCAAGCTCGGCGAACTGGCCATGGCGAACCGGATGCTCAGCGCCCGACTCAAAGCCCTGGAAGAAGAGAGCATCGACTACCCGCCGCCCAGCACCCCAGGCGAGCATCTCCCCAACTAAAAGGCAGGTGAGCTGACGTGACGATCATGGGCAACATCGAGCGCCAGCTCAGAGCGCTCGACCGTCAGGTACCGCTCAGGTGCCAACGACAATACCGAAACGCGCCTCCGCCTTCCCTGACGACCTACTGGAAGGCGCGGTACCCGCACTACCACCTCTCGCCGCACATCGCGCTGATGATCGAGGAACTCGAAGCCCTCCAGCCGGGCGAGGGCCTGATCATCACGATGCCGCCACGTCATTCCAAGACCGAGACCGTCAAGGCTTGGTTGGAATGGCAACTCGGGTAGGCTCCGGATATCGAGGCCATCTATGCCAGTTACGCCGTGCGCCTCGCGCGTACCTCCAGCCGCAGCATCCGTAACGAGATCAACACCGGCCTGGCCTTTCCGAAGTACTTCCCCGACGTCCGTCTGGCCAAAGATGCCCAGGGCGCAACCGACTGGGGCACTGTTCAGAAAGGCTTCTTCCGTGCTGCTGGCGTGGGCGGCTCGATCACGGGGATGGGTGCGGCCAGGGCCGTGATCGACGACCCCTTGAAAGACCGTAAAGCCGCCGAGAGTGAACTGGTGCGTGAAGGCGTGTGGGAGTGGTTCACCTCCGCGCTGCTGACCCGCCTGACGCCGGACGCCATCGTGGTGCTGATGCACACCCGCTGGCATCCGGATGACCTGGCGGGCCGAGTGCTCGCCAAGCTCGAAGAAGATGAGCATTCCGAGCTTGGCGGCCTGAAATGGAAACACCTCAACCTCCCGGCACTGGCTGAGGAGAATGACCCGCTGGGCCGCGAGATCGGCGAGCCCCTATGGCCGAAGCGCTACGGTCTCAAGCGCCTGCTGGGCATGAAGGCCGCCAACGAATACGACTTCGAGGCCCTGTATCAGCAGCGGCCGCGAAAACGTGGCGGGCAGGTCTTCAGCGACTCGCCCGTGCGGTACGAAGTCGCCGACCGCAACGGTGCGCGAATCATCATCAGCGCCGATACGGCCAGCAGCCAGCGCAAGACGGCAGACTACACCGCCTTCACGGTGCTCGCGGGGCAAGGCAGCGGAGCAAACGCACGCGCCGACATCCTGGAAGTTCGGCACGCCCGCATGGACCTGGTGCAGCTCGGTGTGACCGCCAAAGACCTCCAGGCCACCTACGGCGCGGCGCTCCTGCTCGAAGAGACGGCGCAGTCACTGCCGATCATCCAGTACCTGACCACACTGGGCATTCAGGTGCGCGGCGTGCGGCCCTTCGGCGACAAGTTCACCCGTGCCCAGCCACTCGCTGCCGCCTGGAACAGCGGGCGCGTGCGAGTGCCGCTCGGTGCGCCATGGGTCGCGCCGTTTCTGAGCGAACTCGCCAGCTTCACCGGCACGACCGCCGACACTCACGACGACCAGGTAGACGCGGCGGCCTACGGCTGGAACGAACTGGTGGCCGTCTCCGAGCCCGCCCCCACCGCGACCGGTGCCCGCATGGCCATGCAGGCCGCCATTAACGCCGCCAGAAGGAAGTGACTATGGCTAACGAACTCAGCAAGGTACTGGCGGAGAAGTACCCACGCCCGCGCGCCCGCGCTTCTCCCGCTCGCGCATCGCCAATCACCCCGATGTCGCCACTGGTACCGGTGGTGCTCGCCAACGCCCAGCGCAAACAGCAGCCGCTCCCCAAAGGGCGGCTTTCGCGCTCTCCCTCGGACATGGCCGCTGGGTGGTGGTGGCCGAGCGAACTGCTGGCGGGCCGCAGTCGGCAGGAAGTCATCCAGCTCTGCCGGGCTGCCTGCCAGGCCGACAGCGACGCCGCTGGAGCCAAGCGGGACATCATCGCTCTCGCCAATCCCGGTTACACCCTGGAATTCATCGGCTCCGACCGGGCCAAAGCGCAAGCCAAACGTGAGCTCGATGCCTTGGAGAAGCGCCTGGGCGACTTCCGGGGCTGGGACGAGCTGATCAACCACCAGCTCGGTGAGGCTTTCGAGTCCGGAGCGGGCAGTCTGGAAGCCTACCCCTTCCCCAGCCGCAGCGGCGTGGCCGGGGTGGAGGTCGTGCCCGCCGAGGAAATCACCATCCTCAAGGAAGGCAACGCCCGCGTCTACCGGCAGACCCTCTACGGCACGGACCTCGACCCACGCACCTACATCTACAGTCCGTTTGGGCAGCACGCCCGAGATCCGCACGGCACACCCGTCATGGTCTCAGCCCTGATTGAACTCGAGCGCAAGCTCACGCTGGTCAACGGCACCGACAAGATCATCAAGATGATCGCCGACGGCCCGTTCCTCGAAATGGGCATCCCCAAACCCAGCCTGAAGGAACTCGGCGTGGATTCCGAGCAGGACCCCGACTACAACAGCCGCATGCAGAGCTGGTACGACAGCTACATGAATCTAGCGACCTCAGCCCGCGACCTGGGGGTGATCGCCGTCGAGGACGGCGTCAGCATCAAAGCCGTGCCGCTGACCAGCAGCGTGGGCGGCATCGCCGACTTGCAAGCCATGAACAACATGCGGCTGTGGTCCGGCCTGATGACGCTGCCCTTCCTCAGAGGGAAAACGGAGGGCACAACCCAGGCGCTGGCCGAAGTCATGTATCCGATTCTTCTCAGTCATGCGGAGAACCTGCAGATCGTGGTGCGCGGCGTCGTCGAGTTCGTGATGAACCTCCACCTGCGGCTGGCCGGGATCGCCGCGAGCGTGGAGCTGGGCTTCGTCGCCCCGCCCAACCCATTCAAGCTCGACCATGCCCGCGCTGATCTGGTTGCAGCGCAGGCCGACGCCATCTACATGGAACAACTCGGCCCCGAGTACACCCAGATGGTTGCTGCACGGCTCGATCTCGACACCCAGAAGGTACTGGCCTGGCGTGAAGCCAACAAGCCCGCACCGCCGCCCATCAGTCTCAAAGAAGACGTGAAACCCCAACAAGGAGGTGATCCAAATGCCTAAAACACCCAGTAGCCGCTTCCTCGGCATGCCCCTGGCCATCCTGCCCAGCGCACTCGACAACATCGAAGAGCTACTCGCAGCCGGACCCGGTACCGTCGGGGTGCGCGCCGCAACGCAGACGCTCACCAGCGGCAGTCCCGGCGTGCGTGTCATCACGCTCGAAGGGCCGGTCATGACCGGCCTGCCCGACTGGCTCAAAGACTACGTCAAGGCCGTCGACCCGGCCCAGGTCGCCGCCGACGTGCGGGCTGCAGCTCAGGATCCGGACGTGACCGGCATCGTGCTGGTCATCAACAGCCCCGGCGGCATCATCACCGGCGTCGATGACGCGGCCACCGCCGTTCGCGAAGCCAACGCCATCAAGCCCGTGGTGGTCTACGCGCCGGACCTGATGGCCAGCGCGGCGTACTGGATCGGCTGCGGTGCCCGAGCGATCCTGACCAGCAGCACCGGACTGATCGGCAGCATCGGCACCTACATGCGCTGGACCGACTACAGCGCCCAGGCCGAACAGCAAGGCGTTGCCGTGCACATCTACCGCTCGGCCCCCGGGAAAGCCCCGGGTCAGCCGGGCGAGGCCAAGAACGAATACCTCGACGCGGCGCTCAGCAGCATGGTGGACGACACCAATAGCGTGTTCGTGCAAGGCGTCGCCACCGGGCGCGGCCTCACGCTCCAACAGACGCAGGACCGCCTGGCCACCGGCCGGGTCTGGGTGGGCGCTGGGGCCGTCGCTGCTGGCGTGGCCGATCAGCTCGGTTCGTTCGCCGACGCCGTGCGTCTGGCGGGCGGCACGCCCAGTTCCCAGCCGCTCCGCAGTCAACCCGCCGCCCATTCGCCTGCCCATATGAAGGCAGAGACCCCAGGAGGTGGCCCCGTGCCCCCAGAAGTCCTTGCCATGCTCGGCCTGAGCGCCGAGGCGACCCCGGAGCAGATCCAGGCCGCCATCCAGAAACGCGACCAGGTAGCAGCCGCTACCGAACGCACCAACATGCTCGCCGCGCTGGGCCTCAGCGAAGAACCCGGCAAGCCCGCCAACCTCACCGTCCTGGCCGCCCAGGCCAAAGACGGCGTGGCTTACCGCGAAGCGCAGCTCGACCGTCTGCACGCGCTGACCATCACCAACGAAGGCAACGACGAGGCTGGAATCAAAGCCGCCGACGATGCCCGCGAGGTCTACGCCACTCAGTCTCTGGAGCGCATCAGCGGCCAGATCGCCCGCCTGGAGGCCCGCCGCGACACCCTGCCCGCCGGGCAGCAGAGCAAGTCGCCCGCCAACACCGACGCCGCCCCCACTCACAAGCTCAAACTCAGCTCGTTCGGCCTGGGAGGTCGTAAATGAACAGCATTCGTATCGGCAGCGTGGTTCACGGCGGCCAGGATCCCAGCAATGGCATCACCTTCATCATCGACAGCGCCGTGGTGGTGGGCGACGTGGTGACCGCCGACACCTCGGTGGCCAACAAGGCCATTCGCGGCGCGGACGGCGCGCTCCCCATCGGCCTGGTCACCAACATCGACGCCGACCAGCTGGGCCGGGTGCAGAGCTTCGAGGAAGTCACCGTCATCAAGTTGACCGGCAGCGTGATCCTGGGCCCCGCCGGACTCCAGAGCAAGGGGGACGGCAGCGGCAAGCTCGTGACCGCCGGAACCGCTGGCAGTCTGCTGGTCAACGTCCTGGGCAGCCAGACGATTAGCAGCGTGGTCTACATCGCCCTGAATCGCCTGTAACCCATCCACGCCAAACCTTCCCCGCCGCCCGTAGAGGCGGATTTTTGTTGTCCCGGAGACCTGACCATGACCATTAAAAAACTCGCTGAATTCCAGGCGGGCATCTTCGAGGATGCCGCCAAAACCTCCGCCAACCACGGCATGGCCTACGTGGACATGAACGCCCACCTGCTCAGCATGGCCGAATCTGGTGACATCGCCGAGGGCCTCATCCGCGAAGAGTGGGTCGCGGCGGGCATCAGCCCGGTGCGCCAGCTCTTGTACGCCGAGGGCATCACCCTGGGCGGCCTGAACGCCACCAAATGCGACGTCTTCTTCCGGGGCAACGCCAACTCCATCAAGGGCGCGGACGTGGTGTTCCCGATCCTGCTGCAGGAAATGTTCGAGGGCAACCTCGGCATCAACGCTGGAGCCGGTGACCTGACCATGACCAGCCGCCCCGGCGTGGCCGGAGACACCCTCTACCCGCTCGACATGCGCCCGCCGGTCGACCAGCGCCTGCCGTACCCCGAGAACGTCGTCACCATCGACGATCTGGTGTCCCTCACGGTGGGCATCGACGGCGACGGCTACAAAGCGGCGCAGATCAACCGCGTGGACGGAGCCACCACCATGGGCCGCGTGTCGGAAGGCACCGACCTGCCGCTCTACGAGATCAAGCTGGGCGACAACGTCGTGCGGGTGTACAAGTACGGCGCGCGCGTGAAGTTCACCTACGAAGCGCTGCGCCGCCAGCGCATCAACCAACTCGCGGTGCTGATGCAGAACATGGCCTACGACGAGGATGTGCGTCGTGTCCTGGCCGCGCTCGACGTGGCCCGCAACGGCGACGGTAACGGCAACGCGGCCATCACCACCAACGCCGCCGGAGCCTGGACCATCCAGAGCATCGACGAGTTCGGCATGGGCGTGGCCTACAACGCCCGCCTGGGTCTGAACCGCTACGTGGGCGACCTGACCGAGGTGCAGGGCACCCGTGCCCTGCGCTACGCCTCGACCGGTGCGGTGACGCTGAACCCGGAGCAGCTCGCCATGTACACCGGCATGGGCTACCAGATGCCCGACGGCAGCCCACTCAAGCTCGCCCCGAAAGGCAGCCTGCTGGACGGCAGCAAGACCCTGCTCGGCTGGAACGCCGCACGCGCGCTTGAGCAGGTGATCGAGAACGGCTCGCAGATCCAGGAGCAGGCCCGCCAGATCAGCAACCAGACGCAGGAATTCACCATGAGCATCAACATCGGCTACGCCAAGCCCTGGGCCAACAGCTTCCAGGCCTTCGTGCGGCCCTGAGCGCGGCCATGGCGAAGATCTCCGTTGGACGGGCGGTGCACTTCGTGCCGTCCGCAGTTCTGCCCGGTGAGCCGAAAGACGCCCACCGCGCCGCCACCGTCTCCGAGGTGACGCCCGAGGGCCTGACGCTGTTCGTCATGCACCCCAGCGTGCCCGGTTCGTTCGTGTACGCCGTTCAGGAAGACCAGAGTGGCAAGGCCAAACTGAGCTGGCATTGGCCTGAGAGGGAGGAATAAACCGTGGCAAACAAAGCAGACACTGTGAAGGCCATCAAGGAGAAGTTCGGCGTGGACGTGGACGAGGCGCTGACCGGCAAGCAGCTGGACGCGCTGCTGGCCGCTGAAGACAAGTCTGCCTTCGACGCGCTGCTGGGCGATACCAACTCCAACACCCCCGACCCGGCGGCCAGCAGCGACACCAGCGAGGTCCCCGAGGGCAAGCGGCGCGTCAAGCTCGGGAAGAAGGCCCAGCCCGGCGTGACGTTCCTGCACCCCACCGACAAGGTGACGATCGGCGAGACGCCGGTGCTGGTCACGGATGACGACTGGACGGCCCAGAAGATCCGCCAGGAAGAACTGGCGCGGGTTTAAGCCGTGCCGCCGGAGATCACGCCGACGGCCGTGGCGGCCTACGCCCCGGCCAGCCCGACAGTCAGTGCCGACGCCTGCGTGCTCGGGCAGGACTGGGTGGCCTGGATGATCAAGCGCGGCAAGGTGGATCCGGCCTTGCTGGACGCGCGGGAGCTGCGCGAGGTCCAGCGGGCCGAGTGTGCGTATGCCCTGTACGTCGCGGCGCAGGGCGTTGGCGCAGGCAGTCGGACGAGCGTGGGGGAGGGGGCGCTGAAGTCCGTCGAGGTGGTGGGTGAGATCAAGATCGAACGCGCCACCCTGAACGCCGAGCAATCCGCCGCGAGCGCTGGTCTGGCTGCGGATGACTGGCTTCGGCGGGCACGGTCTCACCTGCAGGCGGCGGGCATCAGCGTCTGGCAATCCGTGGTAGGGGCGTCGAGGTGAGCCTGCTCAGCGAAGTGCTGGGCGCGGTGCAAGGCATCCAGCAGGATGCGGAGCTGAACGCCCTGCGCTTCCGTCACTCGGCCACCTGGAGCGACAACACCACCTGCCGCTTCAGCGTGCAGGACCCGGCCAAGGATGGCAGGTCAGGGCCGCAGAAGCTCGCTACTTCTCCGCTGGACGCGAGTCTGCGGCGTCTGAAGATCCACCCCGACGACACCATGCCTGCCCCCGGCGCGAGTACGCCGTACCAGTCCGGTCTGCTGGTGCGCGGTTCCCAGACCGACACCAGCGACTTCACCGGCACCAGCACCGGCGTGTGCCGACTGGTCGACGCGCGGGCCTACCCGGTGCTGGCGGTCAGCCAAACAGGGCAGCGCCTGCGGCTGCTGATCATCGCCCGGACTGGAGACGCCGTGGTGCCGGGACCGGGTGCTCAGGACGTCCGGGCGGATCTCGGTCTCTCCCACAGCGCCCACACCCCGCCCGGCGTCCTGCTCCAGGTGGGTGACGAACTGGTGACCAGCGCCGGGGACCGCTACGCCGTGCTGCCACCGGTGCAGCGCGATCTGCTCGGCGACACCCTGGGCCTCAGCTACCTCGGTTCCGAACTCGCCCCCACCATCCCGGAAGAGGGTCAGCCGGACGTGCCGCCCGCCCCGAATCCCGCTGACAGCGACGATCCGTGGTGGACGCAATGATCGACGTTCAATTCGACCCCGCTGCCTTCCAGCGGCTGATCGCTGAACTGCCGATGCCTGAGACACTCTCGCGTCAAATCAACCGCGACCTGGCCAGGGACGGCGCGCTGCGGCTGCAGGAGAAGTACTCCGGCGGTCCCAGTTCGCGCTACCTCACGGCCCGCAGCGGCAAAACCCGCGAGCAGGTCCGGGGCGTCGTGGTGGGTGATGCGGCGGTGATCAGCGTCTCCGGGCCGCAGGTGCAACTGCTCGAAGACGGCGGGACCATCGTGCCGAAGCGGGGCACGCCCGTCCGCAACCGGCAGGGGCAGATTCTCAGGTACATCCCGTTCTTGCGCTTCCGCCTGAACCTGCCCCAGGACACCGACACGGCCACGGGCCGCTGGGTCATGGCCCGCCGCGTCACCATCCAGGCCCGTCACCCCGTCCGGGACTCGGCCCTGGAAGCGCTCGGGGACGTGCCGCTCTACCTGAACCAGCATCTGGGAGGTGTGCCGTGAGCTTGCCGCCGATCGCCTCTCAACCGGTTCCGCAGGTGGCCGACCCGAAGCCAGCGCTGCGGCTGCACTACCAGAGCCTCACGGCAATGCTGGGCCGCACCGCCAGCAAAACCGGTGACAACTTCCTCGCCTACGAACCGCTCCTCGACCCGGACATCAAGCCTGGCGCGGCGGAGTGGGCCCTGACCGGCACGGCCGCAGCGGGCGGCCCCAATCTAGCCGGGCAGCGCATCTACCGCCAGTACCTCGGGTACGTGGCCGTCTACTACCCGCTCGGCACCACACCGGGCGCAGTGGCGACCGACGACGGCAAGATCGCTGCTGGGCTGGAGCTCTTCCCCAGGGTGGCCGACGCCTACGCCGCTGATCTGCCAGGCCTGGAGGTGCGGCAGGTGGACTTCGACGGCAGCGGCGACGCTTTCGTGCTGGCCACGCCCCAGGTGCCCGGCCAGAGCGCCGTGCTGGCGCTGATCGTCAACTGGTCCCTCACCCTCGAACTCACCGTCACCTTCCCACAAGGAGAACCATGACGTATTTCAGAAAATGGCAGGTCATCAACCCCGGCCAGGTCGGGAGCGTGCTCTCCAACGGCATGCTGCTGGCCCTGCTCACCGGCGAACCCCAGATCGTGGAGGCCGACAGCGAGGCCCACGCCATGAATCTCCAGCGCAGTGGCCACTTCGAGCCGGTGGAAGGCAGCGACGTTGAGCCGGAAGCCCAACCGGTGGCCGAGCCGCTCGCCACTGAGCCTGTTGTGCCCGCGCCAATCGACGCCCACTTCCCGGCGGCCACGCCCCAGCCCGCCGCGCCCGCACCTGACGCCGAAGGAGCCGCACAATGACCCCACCGACCTTTACCCCCTGGACTTCCGTCACGAACGACAACCGTGCCGGGCACCTCCTGTGGGAAATGCAGGACGCGCCCGCCACCTTCAAGCCGCCCACCCACTTCATGAAAGAGACCGGCGGCGGCAAGCTGGTCCCCGACTACGTCACCACCGAGGACAAGTTCTTCGCAGGGAGCCTCTTCACGCCGAAAAGCACCTACCAGGGTGCGGGCTACGACGGACGGACGGCCAACGTGGAAATGGACGCCGTCACCCTGGCGCTGAGCATGATCGCCATGTTCGGCCCGGCGGACAGCACCTCCAAGATCATCACGCCCAACGGCCTGCTGAAGTGGAGCGACGACCTGGTGACGGCGGGTCTGAGCATGGACTGGTACCAGCCGACCCTGGGCCACACCTACATCACGGACGCGCAGCTCCACGAGCTGGACGTGACCATCCCGCAACAGCGTGACATCATCACCGGCACCCTGAACTTCCACGGGCGCAAGGCTGAGTTCTACGCGGAAGGGGTCACCCAGACCGACTACGTCGTCGCCTCGCCTGTCGTACCAGGCTACGGCCTCAGCTTCGGTCGCCTGAACAGCTACATCAAGTTCAACGGCGTGGACCTCAAGCTCGACGGGGCCAGCACCCTCAAGGTCATGCGCCCGATCGACCCGCTCTCGCCGCTCGGCGAGTTCACGGCAGGCTACAAGCCCGGCACCGGCAATATCGGCGCGGAAGTGACGGCCATCGTCAACGGTGGCCGCGCAGATCTGGTGGCGCTGATGAAGAGCACCGGCCTGACACCAGTGATCTTCGGGCTGGTCAACGCGGCGGGGCAAGGGGTCGAATTCACCCTGCAGGCGGGCGTGACTGCTGTGGACGCGCCGCTCCAGGCGGGTGCGGTTCAGACCAACCTGACCCTCAGCGCCAAATCCTCGGCCCCCGGCGTCGTGCCGTTCACCATCAAGCTGCTCGGCACCATTCCCGGCATCTGATCTGACCCTTCACCTGCACCGTGAAGCTGGCCACCCGCTGAACACCGGGGCCGGCTCCACGTCTCTTGCTTGCGCCGTGCGGGTCGCAAGCACCACACATCAAGGGACCATCTGATGACCTCTATCGCCGAACGCCTCCGCGAGCGCAACATCCGCACCATCTTTGTCCATATCGACACGGCTGAACTCAGGGACGAGCTGCCCGCTGAGCAGCAAGACGACTGGCTCCCGTTCGTCATCCAGCGGATCAATCAGCAGCAGCTCCAGCGGGACGGCATGTGGCTGGTGTACGCCGAGCACGAGCTCGAACAGGAAGGCCGCAACCAGCTCAAGGCCGCCCAGGCCGAGGAAGAGGCCCACGTCAAGGGACTCACTCCCGAGGAACGCATGCGCCGCCGCCAGCCTGCGCCCGCGCCCGATCTGGAATCCTCGGTGATCAAGACCTATCTCGCCGACCGGAGCAATGTCCTGGTCACGCTGCTCGACGGCATGGTGACCCCGCCCTACGCCGAGGTCAAAGACATCATCAAGCCCTACGAGCGGACCCTCGTCACGGCCATCGTCAACTTCTCCGGGGCACCGCATGACCCAAAAGCGCCGAGGCTCAGCTCGCCCAGCTGAGCCTCTACGTGCACATGTTCAAACAGGGCTTCGGGACGGTCCCGCAGCTGCTCGGCTGGCCCCCAGATGAACCGCTGAGCGTGGACCAGCAGGCCACCTTGCGCGGGCTCTACTTCTATCAGGTCGCCCAGGACGTGCGCCGGGGCATCCACGATGATCAGGAAGACAAGCGGATCGAGAAGCTCAACAAGCAGAAGCGGCCTGGAGAGTGAATGCGAACCGACGTCCCCTGAACGTGCTATGAGTGTCTAGTGAAAATCATAGGGCGTTGGGGAACGTTGCTGGGGTGTCTCGCAATCCTGTTGACCGCGTGCGGTGGTGGTGGCATTGGAGGATCGACCTGCAGCGACGGCTGGCAATCGCCGAGCACTGGGAGCGGCACCTGTTCACACCACGGCGGTATCCGGCACTGAGCTGAATGGTAAATAGAACGCCCCCGAGCAGCAAGCGGGGGCCTCTTCATTGGGGGATAGATGGCCAGACACGAACCGACACTCAAGATCGCTCGCTCCGAACTCGGTGACGCCTGGCCCTTCACGGTCAAGCGCGTGGGTATCGCTCGGGTGGGCGAGGCCCTGGTGATCACGTCGGGCGGCAAACAGTACGCGGGGAACGGCACGGCGCGCGGCCAGCTCGGGCTGCCGACGCCCGACCCGATCTGGAGCATCGTGGGACGCTACGAGTTTGAAGGCAAGCGCCTGCCGATCCGCGCCGACGTGGGGCTGTTCATCGCCTACGCGCTGTCGAGAACGATGCGCAAGACCTGAACTACCGGCTTTATCCACAGCCGCCCCTTCCGGGCGGTTTTTGATGGCCCGGAAAGGAGGCCCGTCATGGAATCACGCACCGCCAGTTACCTGCTCCAAGCGAAAACCTCCGGCAACGAGCAGATCAAGATCATGGGCGACGAGCTGATGCGCGTGAAGGTCCTCCTCGGCGAGTTCAGTGGCCAGAGCGCAGGCATCCTCGCCATTACCGAGGAGCTGTCCCGCTCGGCCACCAACGCCCGGCTGGTCAGCGGCGAACTCGACCGGGTACGTCAGGCGGGGCAGAGCATGGCCACGCCGTTGGTCACGGCGATCACCGAGCTGAACACGAATCTCAGCGCCTTTCTGACCAAAGAGAAGCTCGTTGTTCAGGAGACCGTCAAGATCGACAGTGCCGTGACGACAGCGGCGCGCGGGATCGGTCTCCTGAACTCACAGGTGCAGCGTGGCGCACTGGACATGGAGACGTGGGGGAAGCAGAGTAGCGCCGCGATAGGGGTCTTGAAGACCGGCGCGGCAAACGCTGGAGAGTTCAGCCGCGAAGCGCAGCTGCTCGAGCGCTCGCTGAAGTCGGTGGCGGCCGTGCAGTTCAAAAATCAGATGGGCAGTGCCACGCAAGCCACCAAGACCGTCAACGTGGCCCGCCTGGACTGGCAGGGTGGCGTGAGCGACGAGAAGACCCTGGCCACCCTGGCGCAGCTGGAGAAGGGCTACCGCGCCACCCAGGCCGCCCTCCAGAGCGAAATGGATACGCTCAAGGCCAAAGGCACGCTCGACGAGGGCGAGATGGCCCGCGTGCGCCAGCTCACTCAGCTGCAGGAGAAGTATGGGCAGGCCATCAGAGGCGTGGGTGCTGTAGCCGCCAGCATCAATGGCACAGTTCAAAAAGGCTCGATTGCCGACAGCATGGTCCGGGCAAATCAGGTTCTCGCCGAAGCCAAGCTTCGCACCGATGCGCTGGTGGCCTCCCAGAAGTCCGGAGAACTGACCAGCAAAGAGCTGGCGAGCGCGCTCAATTCGCAGGTCATCAGCCTCAAAGACAGCTTGGTTGCGATCCGCGCCAAGATCGCCGGGATGGAATCGCTGGGCACGATGGACGTCACCCAGCGCGAGCAGCTCCAGGGCCTGATCACCGCCGAGCGCGAGTACGCCGCGCAGGTGCTCAGGACGGCAGCGGCCCAGAAGGAAGCGGCAGCGGCAGGGAGTCTGCGGCGCGGCTTCGCTGGTGGGGCAGGCATGGGCGGCAATCTCTCCAACGCGGGCATGGCCCTGTCGTTCATCAGCCCCGAGGCGGGGATGATCTCGATGGCCGCCTCGATGGGCCCCGTCATCGGGGGCGCAGCGGCGGCAGGCCTGGCCGTCAAGAAGATCGTCGACCTCACCAAAGATGGGCAGGAAGAAGCCAAAAAACTCCAGCAGGCCTTCCTGGTCATGTCGGCCAACGGGATCAAGGATCTCGGCAGCATCAACGCGCAGCTGGATAACATTGTCAAGAACGGCTCGAACGCCGAGAAGATGTTCAGCAAATCTGAACTCGCTGGCGCACTGGCCGAATTGGCGCGCGGTGGGGTCAAGGGGGCCGACGCACTCAAGACGCTGGGCATCTCAGCCCAACTCGCCGCCGCTGAGCACATCCCGCTCTCCGAGGCTACCGAGCGCCTCTACAACAACCTCCAACACCTGGACATGACGGCCGATCAGGCCGCAGGCTTTGGCGACAAGCTCGCCCGCGCTTCCCACTTGAGCATGGCCAGCATGGACAGCCTGTCCCAAGGCCTGAACGTGGTCGGTGCGACGGCCCACAAGCTGGGCTTCTCCACCGAAGAATCGCTCGGCGCGCTCGTGAGACTTGGGCAGAAGGGGATGGATCCCGCGACGATCGGCGCAACCGGACTGCGCAACGCGATGCAAAAGGCCATCAACCCTGGGAAAGAGGCTGGGTTTATCTACGAAGAGCTGGGCATCAAGATGCGTGACTCTACGGGGCACATGCGCTTGGGCCGCGACATCATCATGGATCTGCAAAAGACGTTCAGCAGCACCCGTCCGATCTACAACCAGCTGACCGGCGACATCATCACCCAGAATGATCTCACCCAGATGTCCTTCAAGATCTTCGGGACCCGGAGTGCCACGGCCTTCCTGAATATCCTAGGCAACCTGAGCGAATTGACCGACGAGATCCGCAACTCTGGCGGCTTCCTCAAGACCTACAGCGGCGAGGTCGTGAGCGGTCTGGAAGGCTCCCAGAAGCGGCTCGATGCGGCAACCAAGAATCTGTCTGGCACGTTCGCCAAGCTGTTCACCCCGGCGCTGGCCGATGCGGTGACGTGGCTTGGGAAGGTTGTCGGAGAGGCTAACGACGTCGCCGGAGCCATGCAAAATGCCAAGGGCAAGACAGACGAGTTCGGCCACATGAAGATCAAGGCCGAAGAATCCGATCTGATCATCTTCCTGAAGTCCGTTTACAACCTGATCAAGGACATCAACACCGGCCTCGGGTGGATGGACACGCACCTCGCCGCCGTCAGCAAGGCCAGCGGCCTTTCGAAAGTCGGCGACACCATTGTGCGAGCGATCCCTGCCCTTGGTGACCATGATCAGCGCGCGCGGATCGGCGTGGAAGACGCCCAGAAGCTGGTTGACCAACTGAAAACGTCCATCCAGGGCGCAAAAGCGCATATTGCCGACCTCACTGCGCAGGGTCGCACTGTGCAGGTCCAGCGAGTGACTGCTGACCTCCACGAAGAAGAAGGCAAGCTCACTGCTGCGCTTGACGCGCTCAAGAAAGCACAGGCGGTTTACGCGGCCAGTGGCGGAGCCGTGACGAGTGGCCCCGCCGATCCGAAGGGTGCGCCCTCGCAGCGCATGCCGCAGGGTGCCAACGACCCGGTGGTGCTGGCTGCCTTTACCAAAACGGGGAACACTCAAGCCGACGATCTGGTCAGTTGGTGCGCGAGGTGGGTCAAGCTCACGCTGGAGAAAGCGCAGCCGAACGCTAAAGCCCAGATCGAAAAGTACATGGGCGGCGATGCCAATGACGTGAAGAACAAACTCGCCAGCGCCGATCTGCTGCACCATGATCTGAACAACCTCCAGCCCGGCGATGTGGTCGTCTACGACAAGAACCACGTCGGTGTCTATCTCGGCAACGGCCTGGTGCGTGGCAACAACGAATGGGGCGTCAAGAACGGGCGCAACGTGGTGTCGAACGAGAAGATTCACGAACTCGGCTCGATTGCCGGATATGCGCGGCCGAGTGAAATCGCCGGAACTGGAGGGCATGGCGGCGAAGGGGGTACCCCGACTGTCAACGCCAACAGCCGCCCTAACCTGACTGGTCAGCAGAGTGACCTGGAGAAGCAGGCCAAGGAACTGTATGCCGCCTGGGTCCAGACGAAGGCCAGTGGGGACGCTGACCCCAAGATCCTGGCCAGCGTGGAGACGTTCCGTAAGCTCCACAAGACCCTCTGGGCCAAGATCATCGACGATGCCAAAGTGACGGCGAAAGAACTCAAGGCCGCTGGCGTCTCGGACGCTGATTACGCGAAGTGGATCGCGCCGGCGCAGCGGATGGCCCAGCTCCAGAAAAGTACCCGGGTGGGCGGGGACACCGAGCGCAAGGCCGACAACCAGATCAATGCCTGGATCAAGGCCAGTGGCGGTGACACCTCAGCGGCCAAAAAGGTCTTCGACTACGAGGTCGGCGCGCTCAACAAGGTCAACCAGGGCACCAAAGAGTACATCGCCTCTACTGCCGAGCTGAACAAATACCGCGCTGAGGCGACAGGCATCGCTCAGCGCCAGCTCGCTGCTTCGACCAGCACCTCGGATGCCGTCATCCAGGCCTCCAAGACCGAAGTGGCCAACTTTACGCGCGACAGCAAGGTCAAGGCTTCAGTCCTGGCCCTGGTGACCGAGTCGCTCAAAAATCAAGAAGCCGCTGAGCAACAGGCCGCTAAGGTGCGCGAGGCTGCCCAGGCGGGCGATGTGACCCTGGCCCAGCAGGAGTTGACCCGTCTGACCAGCCAGCGCGACGCCAAGATCGCCCTGGCCAAAGACAGCGCCTCCAAGCGCCTGCAATATGAGAAAGACTACGCCCAGAGTGTCTACCAGGCCGGGGTCGATCTGGCCGACGCCCAGCTCAAACAAGCGAAGGCGAACGCCAACGATCCTAAAAAGACCGACCCTGGCAACCGCGTTCAGGCCCTCCAGATCGCCGAGAACGAACACACCCAGGCCCTGCAGAAGGCCCTCGACGAGCGCAACGCCCGCACCAGCTCCGCCCGCGCCGAGAACCTCGCCGAGCAGCAAAAATACAGCGCCGCCGCCAAGCAGCTCGACATCGATGTGATGACCAGCTCGGCCAGCCGCCTTAAGCAGCTCAACGACGCCAAGCTCGAAAGCGTCAAGGACAACCTCACCAAGGTTTCGAGCTTGACCAAGGTCTTTGCGAAAGACGAGTACGACCGCCAGGTGGCCATCGCGGCAGCGACCCGCGACGCGGCCATCAAGACGGCGCAAGACGCGGGCGACCCCAACCAGGACAAGATCATCGCCGCAGCCAAAGAGACGTACAAAACCGCTGAAACGGCGGCCCGCGTGGCCCGTGACAAGTCGATCGCGGACGCGAAAAAAGCGGCTTTAGACCAGCAAAAAACCGTTGCCAAAACCCAGCTCGATGCTGACCGCGCGCTGGCCGCTGGCCGCTTCGACATCGCCAAGACGGCCTCCCAGAAGGTACTCAACCTCTATGCGCTGGAAGCCTCGCAGGTGGGTACCGGGGCCAATGAGAAACTGGCCTTCGAGACTGGCTGGCAGGATCGGCGCTTGGCCGCCATGAACGCCAATTCCACTGCTCTCGCCGGGCTGGAAAAGAAGCGCCTGGAAGAAGAGCGCAACGTCGCGGTCAACGCCGAGGGCCTGAAGCAGCAGGCGAAAACCGACCTCTGGAACCAGTACGGCGTGAAGATCAAGGCTGTGGACGGCGACCTGGCCGTCACCCTGCTGGCCAACGCGCAGACCGTCGCGGATGGGGTCAGCGCCGCTCAAAAAACCGTCACCGACAACGCCAACAAGGAAGCCGAGGCGACCTACTCGGCCTGGAAGAAAGGCGTCATCGACCAGCTCGCCAGCTACAGCGAGAAAGACCTGATCGTGCTCTACAGCGAGGCCGCCGCCAAGCACGATCTCGACCTGGCGACCGCCACCCTGGCCGAACTCGACAAGAAGACCAGCGAGCGCCAGGCCAACGAGTTCTTGAAGACCCTCACCGGCTCACCCGAGGACCAAGCCGGACAGATCACCGAGTACCTGGCAGGTGTGGGACGGCTACTCAGTCCCGCCGTGCAGACCATGCTCCAGCAGCAGCGCGACCAACTGGTGGGCGCGTTCAAATTCACCGACCCTTACGGCCCCGGTTACATCCCCGGCGCGAACGGCTTCTCGAATCAGAAGAGCAGTGGGGCCGCCGGGCAGTTCCTGGATGCCCAGGGCCAGGGCGAGACGCTGGCCGACCGCCTTACCGGCGCGAACGGTGACGAGCTGCGCGGTGCGCTCGACGAGGCCGCCAAATTCATGGCCGACGATTCCCGCTGGGGCGTCGTGGGCGACGCGCTCAAGAAGAGCATTCAGGACGGCCTCACCGGGGCAGAGGACCGCTACACCACCTGGCTCGACAGCCTCAAGACCGATACCGCCGCTGCCGTGAAAGCCGGGTACATTCCTGGCCCGAATGGCTTCGAAAACCAGCGCAAGGATGCTGGTCAGTTCCTCGACGCCCAGATCCAGGGCCAGTCGCTGGTGGAGCGCCTAACCGGTGGGAACGGCACGGATCTGCGGGCCATTCTCGACGAAACCAGCAAATACATGGCCGACGACAGCAAGTTCGGAGCGGTCGGCGACACCCTGAAAAAGGCCCTGCAAAACGCGCTGGAGGATGCTCAGGGCCGCTGGGACAGCTTCATCGCCTCGCTCAAGGTGGACACGGCAGCCGCCGTCGATGCCGGACTGATCCCTGACCCGAATGGAGGCGGGTTCAAGAAACAGAGCAGCGGGTCGTCCCTGCTCGACGTCGTGGGAATGACTGACCGCGTGCGGAATGCTGGGGCGACGCGCGGCGCAAATGGTTTCTTCGTCAGGCCGGACCCCGGTGCGCTGCAAGCGGCCATCGCCGACGCTCAGCACATGCTGGACACCGGGCTGACCGATGGGCTGCCCGCCAGCATCAAAGATGGACTGCAAACCGCTATTACCCAGGGCGAGGACTACCTCAAGCTGCTCGGCACCCTCCTCTCCGACGAGGTGTCGGGCGGCGTGGTGGATGGCTGGGAGCGTGCCAAGAAGAACGTTCAGCCGCTCCCGGACAACGCCTTCGGGCAGCTCTCCCAGAGCATTTTCGATAATGCCGATCAGCTCCGAACGGATCCGGCGATGGTGCAGACCTTCACGGCGGGGATTCAGCAGGCCCGTACCGAGAGCAAGTTGACCGAGGCCCAGCTTCAGACCCTGCTGGAGGTCATCAACCAGATCACGGCCACCGCACCGGACGTGAAAAGTTGGGGTGAGGACACCTTCAACACCTGGAACGACAAGCTCACTCAGCTGACCCAGGGGCTGGAAGAGGGCACGGTCACCCAGGAGGATTTCAACACCCAGGCACTCGACAGCATCGTCTCGCTGGGACGGCTGGCCGATGCGGCACAAGCGACGGGCCACACCGACCTGGCGGGCTACTACCGCAAGAGTGCCGAGGGCCTCAAGGCACTGATCAAGCCCGGCATGGACGTGAGCGAGGTGCTGGGCACGCTGGCCGACGAGGCCGGGGTCGCGCTCATCGGTCCGCTGATCACGCTGCAAAAGCAGTTCGACGATGGGGCCATCTCCATCGCTGATTTTGACAAGCAGGCGCTGGAGGCCATTCCCAAGCTGCTGGCGCTCGCAAAGGCCGCGGAACTGGCTGGGCGCAGTGACCTGGCAGACGAGTACCGGCAGATCGCCAAAGAACTCCAAGGCGAGGTGAGCCAGGCGGGCAAGGTCACTGCTGCGCTCGGCAAGATGCAGGACGCCGCCAAACAGGCGCAGGAGGTCTTCAAGCTCTTCGGGCAGGACGATTGGGCGCAGTCCGCCTCCGACGTGGCCGACGGCATCGGTTCGACCATGCAGGCCGTAGGCGGCATCGGGAAGGTGGCGAGCGGTGACCTCTCCGGGATTAAGGACATCATCTTCGGCGCGCTCAACGCCGTCAACAGCTTCGGAAACGCCATTCTCAACTTGGACCCCAAATTCAAAGCCTGGAAAAAATCGCTGCTGGAAATCGCTGAGGTCGAGAAGAAAAACCTCGGCGAGAAGGAAGTTGGCAACTACATCAACCCGTACTTCGACAAGCTGCAGACCGACATCGACAATCGGACGAAGACGGCGAACGCTACGGTGTGGCAGCGCATCGCCTGGTGGGCCTTTGGCGGCGCACCGAAGATCATGAGCGACGAGGCCGCCAAGTCCCTGGCCAAGATGTCCGGTCTGTTCAACGATTACGCGGGATCGCTGGGTGACATTTTCAGAGGTGCGGTCGGGGACGCCTTCAGCAGCGGCGACTGGAGCAAGGCCAGCGCCAATTTCGAGAAGAGCTTCGATCAGAAGGTCGGGCAGCTCATGATCTCGAAGCTGGCCGACCTGCAACTCAAGGCCCTGGATCTGGGTGCAGACATTCAGGCCTGGGCCGAAGCGATGGACCGAGGCGACTACGCTGCTGCCGCCGCCATCAACACCCGCATCAAGGCCAAGATCAGCGGGGCCATGAACTCACCCGAGCTTCAGGCCCAGGTTAGCAGCCTGCCCGGGTTCGGGGCCAACAAGCCCGCCGCCGGGTCGATCGACGAGAAAGACAGCCAGATCAGCGACCTGCAAGACCAGCTCAAACACGCCACCTCGCAGGCCGAGCGCGACAAGATCCAGGCCCAGATCGATGCCAGGACCAGCGAGCGTGATGCCATGACGGGCGCTGTGCCTGCCGGTTCTCTGGCCGAAGTCAACAAGAAAATCAGCGCCTTACAGGAGAAAGAAAACAACGCCACTAGCGAGGCTGAGCGCAAGAACTACCACGATCAGATCGACACGCTGACCAAGCAGCGCGACCGCATGGCTGGGACCAGCGCCGACAACAAGACCGTGACCGACCCCGCCGAGGAGAGGAAGCGCAACCAGCTGCTTGCCGACTACAACAGCGAGCACGACCCCGTCAAACGGGCCGCGCTGGGCAAGAGCCTGCTGGGCCTGACGCCGGGCGGCGCGTCCGGCAACGGGGTGGGCAGCACCATCACGCTCACGCCCGGCAAGACGCTCGATTGGGAGGCCGAATTCAACAAGTTTAGAGACACCCAGAACATCGGGATGCAGGCGGCCAACATTCAGCTCGATGCGTCCAAACGCCAGCAGGACGCTGCCGCAACCATGATCCAGGCAGCAGGCATGTTCCTGCTCGGCGTGCAGGGGCAGGGCCGCAGTGGCCCTGACGGACGCGGGCAGTTCTAAAGGGAGGTGATCAATGACGATTCAAGGCTCTTACGATCCGCAGCGCCTGCCCTGGGTGGTGAAGTTGCTGCGCGAGTTCAGCTACGGCCAGTTCGTGGTGGACGCCGTGTGGACGCCGGACGATCCCGGTCCGCTGGTCGGTACCTGGGAATTTTCCGAGGGCGTGAACGGCGACTGTCAGCACGGCGAGCTGGGCCTCGACGCCGATCCGCTGTGGCCGCCGGACAGCCGGGTGCTGCTGGTCTGGGAACAGCCCGACACCACCCAGCCGCCCGACTTCATCGGCACGGTGGGGCTGATCCGGGGCGCACGGGACCCCTCGGGTGGGGCGTACACCCTGCCGGTGCTGGGATTGGGGGACATCGACATCCAGGGCCGCGCCGGGAGCTACAGCGCGTTCAATCTGGGCGACGTGGTGGTCACGGGGGCCATCGCTTACCGGGGTGTCGTGCCGCTCCCAACGCAGCGGGGCGACACCGTGGAGGCGCATCACTCGCGGATGACTGCCGACTACCCGGACGCCAGTTTTGGTGTGCGTGGCGACGGCGTGCGGGTGCTGGGCCGGGTGACGACCGGAGCGTATGCCCTCTCGGCAGCGGCGGGCGGGCCGGTCTACGACCTGTCGCTGACCGGCTACGAGCGTCAGAAATCGGTGAACGAGACCGACGCCGACGCGGGCACCGCCTGGGCACTGCGTAGCGAGACCGGCATCCGCCCCGGCAGCCTGACGCCGCGTGTCCTGGCGGCGGCCAGCACCGGCGCGAACACCACCACCGGCAGCGTCAATCTGGTCACGCCGGACATCGAGGCGGTGCCGCCGATCAGCTGTATGTCAGTGGACAGCCTGCCGCACGCTGAGACCATCGACCAGGACTTCACGGCAGCTCCGGTGGCGGTGTCCGGGAGCTGGCCTGCCCAGCCGACTGCGTTTCTGAAGTTCGCCTACGCCATTCCGATCTCGGACCTGGTCAGGGCCAGCGCCAGCACCAAGGATGTGCAGAACGCCACCTTCGACCTCAAGGCGCTGATGGGAACCGTGGGGGCCACCGTGACGGCCCGCGACGACATCAGCTACACCGGAGTCAACGCGCCTGCCGGGCTGGCCGACAACTACGACATCGTGGTGCTGCCAGGACGACTGGAGGTCTCAGCGGTGCATTTCATCAGCGCCACCGCGCCGAACTACAACCCGCAGGGATCACTCAGCTCGGTGCTGACGGCACAGGCCAACTTCAACTTCCGGACTTCCCCGGCAGAAACCTACGCGGCGCAGTCCTGGGGGGTGCAGCTCCAGCCGGAAGATGACTTCCTGAGCGGCATCTATACCGTGCTCAACGGCGGCAACTACTTCTGGAAGGTGGCACTGGTGGTGCAGATGACCGCCTTCGCCTACCAGGCCACCCGCAAGGCAGGAGCCGACCCCGGCCTGCCAGGAAAGCAGTTCTACACCTCGGGCCACTGGACGCTGGACGTCCAGGTCGACAACCCGAAGATGGTGCGCGACGTGCTCGCCAGCGATATCCCTGGCACGAACCTGCCGGACGCCTGGGGCAGCCCGCCGGTCAGCCCGCCGACCGCTCAGGGCAAGGTGGCTGGGCGGCTCAAAGGGCCGTGCGTGCTGACCGACCTCCTGTTGCCGGACGGCAGCACCATCAGTCAGCCGATCACCCAGTATCGGCGGGCGCGGACGTACGCCGAGTATTACACCGAGTTCCAATCCGGCGGATCGCAGACGCGGGTGCTGACGAAGGCGGAGGGGAACCTGCAGGCGACCCGTGAGCGGCGGCTGATGACCAGTCTCGGCGTGGGGCCGCTGTGAGCATCATCCGGGTGCGCTACACCGCCGAGGACGGCACGCAGGCGTGGCTCGACGACGATCTGCGCCACTACGACATGCCCATCGACCTGGAGCCACCCAGCGTGGCTGGGAACCGGGCGGTGGACGCCTCGGTGGTCCGGCACAGCGGAGACCGGCTGGCGACCAGCTACGGCATCACGGCCACCGGAACGCTGGTCGCCAAGTCCCCAGACGAGCTGATGCTGCTGTACTGGCGCGTCAAGAAATGCCTGCGGACCGCCAATCAGGTGTGGCGCGGCAACTACTACCTGAACGTCACGTACGGGCTGCTGGGTGCAGGGAAGCCCGACCGGGGGCAGACGGCCATCGACACGCCTATCCCGTTCGCCGTGAGCGACCTGAGATGGAGAAATCAACGAGATGAGGTGGTGAGCTGATGCCGAGAATGCTGGAGCTGGACAGAACCTTCCAAATCGCCATGCCAGCCGCCGCCACCGGCGGCTGGGTGGACATCAAGTGGGACGCCTCGTGGCGGGTGGCCGCGCTGCTCGCCGGAGGGCCGGAGCGCGGGAAGGTCGAGCTGACCACGCCGACCCCACAGGTGTGGCGCTTCGCGGCGGCGGACAGCAGCCCGACAACCTTCAAGCCGCTGCTGGTGGCCGGGCCGGTACTGAGTGACGTGCTGCCCAGCCAGGGCTTGCCGTACCTGACCATCACGGTCACACCAACGTACCCCACAGGGGTGCGCGATCCTGGGCTGACCATCGTCTACCGGGGCAGGCCGCACGAGACTGCGGCGGGCGTGTGGGACCTGACCGACATCGGATACGACAGCTCAGGTCCGGTGCTGGTGGCCCAACAGACCCGCCAGGACATCGACACGGCCCTGGGGAGCCTGACGAGCAAGCTCAGCCAGGCCGATACCGACCACGCGGCAGTGACGGTTTCGCTGGCCGATAGCGCGCAGGCCCTCCTACGGCTGCAACAGACCCAAGCCACCGCCGACTACCTGCGCTCACTGGCCGATCTGGCGGACATTCTGACGCAGCTCAACGCGCTGAGCGATGCCGCGCTGACCACCTCCGGGTATGCCCTCACGCTCTCGGCAGATGGTCAGACCCAGACGCTCCGGGCGGACAGCAGCCGCTCCCTGGGCCTACGGACCAACGCAGACGGCAGCGTGACCATCTACGGTGACCCGGCCCTGTTTGGGGTTCGCACCAACGCCGACACCTCTCAAACTCTCTACAGGAGCACCCCATGAGCGTCGACCTCCTCACCACCTACCCGAAGCCGGTCCTCGACCAGAAAATCACCGACGCCGCCAGAGCCGAAATCGGCGTCCACAACGGCGATCCGGATGCGCACAACCTCGCGCCGCTGCGGGCCGATGTCGCGGCGCTCAAAGCGGGTGGCACCAGTGCTGGGCTCATCGCCGCTGCCGGGCCAGCCGTCATCAAAGCCAGCGACACCTTCAATCGCGCTGACGGCATTGCGGGCACAGCGGAGGTCGGAGGCTACTGGTACAACAGTTCGTCGGGTGGGGTCAAAGTCATCAGCAATCAGGCGGGCATCTCTTCGGGCCAGCAGACCATGTGGCTCAGTGCCAGCAGCGGCTCACTCGCTGCACTTAACCTCGTCAAGCGCCGTGGCGTGGTGAGCGTCGATGTCTACGGCACATCCACCGCAGGCGCGGCTCTGCTGGTGCGGGTGAACGCCGCTTCACCCGGTAACAATTACGTGTTCATCGAGCGCAACCAGAACGGCAACGGGTCGCTGGCGGTCGGGAAGGTCGTCAACAGTGTGACGACCTATTTCGGACAGCCGACGAACCTCGGCTACACCCCGGCTGGCACGATGGACCGCATCACGGCGGTGCTTGACGGGGCAACGATCTATGCTTACCTGAACGGCGTGTTGATGGTCACGGCCAGTTACCCGGTTGACCCGCTGGTCAACGGTGGTGTGGGGCTGCGGGCTACCAACGCAGGCTCGGCGCTCGACAACTTTGTGGCGTACGAATCGGCGGTGTTCTGATGTCGATTGTTCGTAATCACGCGCCCGTGCAGCCCGCCATTCGATTTGTCCCCATCGCCTTTGACGACGCTTACATTCGGGCGAACGTGCCGATGGTGACGCGCATCTTGGCAACTTATAACCTGACGCTGAGCAGCAGCCGCCAGAGCATCGCGCTGGCGCTGCGTGAGTTCATCGCTCGCAATCTGGTTCACGCTCAGGTCGCGTTCCACCCCAACGGCTCGGCGACCAACCTCACGGTGTTGCCGACTGGCAAAACCTGGGCGGATTTTAATACCGCCTTCTCGACGCGGGGGCAGTCTGACGCCGATTGGACGAGTGCAAACATCGGCTACAGCGGCGCGGGGTTGCTCGACTACTATTTCGGCACACTCAACCTGACGGATGGGACGAGAGGCAGTAACGGCCTGCTGCAGGAGGTCAGTGATGGGCGCTGGCAAATCCGTGATCTGGCCACCTACCGCTCAGCGTTCTGTTCGTTCCAGCACGTGCCACTGGCGGCCCTCACCGCATCCTGCGGCATTCCCGGCACCATCTGCATTACCAAGGGCCACCACAGCCAAGCGTCCTACCTTGTAGACGATACCGACGGGGGGCTGGCCGAGGGCTGGGTCATCAATGATGCAACGTACAACGAGTCGCACTGGCTCGACGGCGCGGGGCTGCTCCTCGGCCCCGCGCAACTCCAGGCGCTGAGTCTGGAGGGCAAGCAGGCGCGGATCGTGCAGCTCAAGGGGGCGGGGCCGAGCTACGACCCAGCGGTCTATTTCGCGGCCAACGGCGCGCTCGACAAATCGTATTTCAACAATCCGGGGCACCCGAACGGGATGAATCCGATTGGGAGCCTGCTGAACATCGGGTCGATCGTGCGGACCATTGCGCCGCCCGTGCCGGTCATTCAGCTCGGCATGACGCCAGGGCCGCTGTCGGATGTCAATTACCCGTCGTTGCATGTGCGGGGTCAGGCGATGTTCCCGGAGATGGGGGCGTACCTGACGCGGCTGCATCAGGTGTCGAGCACCTGGATCGTGGGGCTGGCAAGTTCCTGGGTCGGCCCCGGCACGCACGTCTTCCAGAAACGCACCAATGGCGGGGCGTGGGCTGACCTGGCCGAGGGTGCAGACACGGTGCTGGCCGGGACCGGGCGCGTGGAGTACCGGCCCCGCGACAGCCTGGGGTTCTACGGCGGGCGGGTCACGATAGATGTGTAATCGGACAGGCCGATTATCGCGGTTATAGGCCAGTAGCTAAGGCGAAAAAGGAGTGCCATGAATTCGTGTCAGACCTGTCGGCATTGGCAAGCGCCTCGCTCCGCTCAGCAACTAGCCGAGAGCTTGCGAGGGGCGCCAGTTGAAGATATTCACCCGGAAAGCTGGCCGGAACTCAGAGGCTATGGCCGGTGTTCAGTCTTGACGACTGAACATGGTGAAACGTCCGAGCGCCTCGCTTTTGCCGTGGATTACGAGGAGTTTTGCGCCTACTTCTACTCCAAGCCCAACTTTGGCTGCAGGCTGCACTCCGCTGGAGCGTGAGGGTGGAGGTCCATCCGTCTATGGTCCCTACGTAGTCTCAATATTGAGGGGCGCATCTAAGAGTTCGGCGGCTCTCTCCAAGAATCTTTGGATGTCGGGAGAACTTACGATCGCAAGCCCCATATTGAAAAGCTCTTCGTAGACAGGATGGCGGTTCCTGAAGTAAACGTCGGCAACTGTGCTATCTCCGAGACGGAATTCGTTAGTGAATAAACTTCTAAGCGACTTTTCTATCTTTGAAGGCAGCTTATAATGAACTCCTCCGATATCATTCGCTATGTATTTTATTACATCTAATCTCCTGATCCCTTGACCAGCAGAAATTAAACAAATGCTTGTCCCAAAGGCTTCTAGATACAAATCCTCTTCTTTGGGTGAACACATCGAACTTGTATCCAATGTATTAACTATCATTACTCCAGTATGATATCCCGTATTGAAATCGTAAATTCCAGCATTAGCAACAAAAATATGAGGTAGTAAGCCGCTCGCCATACATTCACTAAGGGTTTTCGCAACTAGGCGTGGGGTTTTTGCGAAACCAGCCTCACGCCACGCAGCGCCCAGAAGTTTCTCTTGATCAACAAGGAGTCGTCGGAGAACCCCACTGCCAATCCGTAGATCTGCTTCCTGGAGATCATCGGCATATACCCAGCGCTTGGCTAGGTATTCAATATCCTCAGCGACCACGCGCACTAAGTTCAAGTCCATGCTTCGATTACTGTACCGTTGCAGCCCGCGCTATATCGCCGATGCTCCGCCGCCTCGCCCTCCCCTCCACCCAACCCGCCTAAGCGCGGGTGTTTTGCTATTCGCTAACCCACGCTATCGGCCAGTAAAGATGCCAACCCAGGGCAGTTATCAGCCAGCAGGCACAGCGTTTTTCTATACTCAAAGCCGATGGGCCATCGCCTCAAATCACACGTCGTCATCAGGAATTCAATCGAGCATGTGCTGCTCGCCAGCGCCTCGGTGGACCTTTCAAGAACCCGTCAGCAGTTGCTGGTCAGGGCTGTCGAGTCCGGTCTTGAACGGTACGACGATTTGACAGTGCTGACAGCACTCCGCCGCTTGACGGCCACTGGCCTGCTCAAAGGCCAGCGCGGCTACGCCAACCGCCACTACTACTGCCTAACGCCTGCAGGTCAGCAGCGGCTCATGACACTCCAAGCAGATCGTTCCTAGTCTGCCAACACCCCACTCAGCCCCCGGCTCCACGCGGGGGCGTTCGCTTGCGCTCTGGAGGCTCAGCATGAAACTGCACGCTGTCGATTACGGCGATGGCCGGGAGGGTCTTTCGTTCCGCTGCGAGGGCTGCGGCGGCTACCACACCGTCATCGTCAAAGGGCCGGGCGCGTGGGCCTGGAACGGCGACACCGAAAAGCCGGTCTTCTCGCCGTCGTGCCTGGTCATTGGCGGGAACGCCGAGGGCGAGACCCGCTGCCATTCATTCGTGGGCTGCAACGGTGCGCAGCCGGGCGAGATCATCTTCCTCTCCGACTGCACGCACGCGCTCGCTGGGCTGGTCAGGCCGCTGCCGGAGTGGTCCTGGCCGCCCTGATTGTCGTAGTTACCGGCCAGCCAACACAGCACTTTTTCTATACTGAAGCCAATGGCCCCCAGTTGGAAATCACACATCGTCATCAGCGGCTCGATTGAACACAGGCTGCTGGCCAGCGCTTCAGTGGCCTTGCCGAGAACACGTCGGAAACTCCTGGTCATCGCCATCGAGCACGGCCTGAAGCTCTACGACGATCAAACCGTGACGACCGCCCTGAAACGCTTGCTGGCCTCTGAACTCTTCCAATCCAGTCGGTACGATGGGAGTCTCCTGCATTACGCCCTGACGCCGAAAGGCGAGCAGGTGCTCCAAATTCTGGCTGACCCAGTCTAAATCAGCCTTCACCAGGCCCCAGGAAGCTCCCCGGTACTTGCGGGTATCGGCCACTCGCCCACACGGGGCATTCGCTTGCCGCGCACTTACTGACGCCGGGTTCAACTCCGCCTGGCCACGTTTTTTATACTTTGCGCAATGCGCCCGACCCGCCCACCTCACGTTGTCCGGAAGGCTTCCATCGAACATGCGCTGCTCGCGAGTGCCTCCGCCCGCCCCATGACCCGATGGCAACTGACGCTCAAGGCCGTCGAACGCGGCCTGAAGCGCTATGACGACCTCACCATCCGGACGGCGCTCAGGCGCTTGACCGCCGCTGGCTTTCTCGAAGGTCAGCGCGGGAAGGGGGGCTTCCGCGTCTACCGCTTGATGCCCGAAGGTCAGCAGCTGCTGAACACGCTTTCGTAGCCCCCAGTTCACTTCTTCGCAAGCCGCCTCCGGGCGGCTTTTGCATTCCAGGAGCGCCCATGAACTCAATCCTGCTGCTGCTCGGCACCCTGCTGCTGAGTCAGCCCACGCCCAGCCCGCCCCCCATTTTCTGCGAGGTGCGTATCCTGCGCGACTACGACGTCGCGGTGACCTACTTCGCGGTCTTCCGACTCAGCTCCAGCTGCCCGCCCGGTGGCGTGGCCCGCGTCCGCAAATCCAGCACCCTCAACACCAAAGCAGCTGGCGCGCCTTACCAGCCCATCCGCCCGCTGACCGGCGCGTGGGACGTCAGTGCCGACGGCACCACCGTCCCGTTCTCGGCGCGCTGGACCCTCAACTCCTGGCAGTGGCAGTACTGGGATGGCCAGGCCTGGCAGCCGATGAAGTCTGCCCGCCGCCCGGCCAGTGTGGGGCGGCCATGAGGCTCGCGCCGATCACCATCCGCAGTCCGCTGTTCTGGGACGGCGTGGCCTGGGCGGCGCGCTGGCTGATCGCCGCCGCCCACCTGCTGTTCTTCTTCCCGACCGCGCTGCGCCCCGAGATCCTGAGCGACCTTCCCGCGTACCGCTTGTTCGAGCAGATCATGCCGTTCGGCACCTGGGCGAGCCTGTCGTTTCTGGCACTGGTGCTCTTGATCAGCGTGCCGACCCGCGTACCATTCGGGCTGCTGAGCACCAGCTTCTCGGCAGCGCTGTGGTTTCTGTGCGGCACGCTGTTCTCGCAGGGCGTGGGGATGATCTTCGCCAGCCTGATCTGCTACGGCCTGGGCGCGTTGGGCATGAGCCTGTTCACCCGCTCGCTGTGGGCCTACGCGAACCGTCTCGGCTGGTTCCAGCGGGTGGTCTTGAGAGGCCACCACGATGCCGGATGACAACGCCAAAGACCTGCTCGGCCAGGCCGGGATCTGGCTCGGCGGCGGCGGCGTGCTGGCTGCCCTGGGCGTCCTGCTGCGTGGTGTCCTGACCGGCAGCCTCGGACAGGAGAAGGAAGTCAGAGACAGCCTGGCCGCCAGAAACGAGATTTTGCAGAAAGAACGCGACGCCGCCGAGGCCGCCGAGCGGAAGATGACCGGCTACCGCGACACCTGGCGCTACCACGCTCAGCTGGCCCGCCTGGACGCCGAAGAACTCGCCCGCAAAGCCGGCGTGACCCTCCCGCCCTGGCCCAATCCACCGGAGGCTCCATGACATTCAATTTTGCTGCTGCGATCGCCGCGCGCCCCTCGGATTCCGAACTCCCGTTCGCCCTGGGGCGCTTCTCCTACCGCGATAATCCCGACCAGCGCGGCGCGGTCATTCCCGACCCGGCCTGGTCCGGGTCGCACCTGGTCGAGGTGGACCTGACCCAGTTCCTAGGCTTCCCACCGTCGCCGTCTGGCGGCCGTTCGGTTCACCTGTGGATGCACAAGGACGTCGCGCCCGTGTTCATCGCGTCGATGCAGGAGGCGGTGCGGCGCGGTGTGCTGGGCAAGCTGCACGCCTACAACGGCTGCTACGTGCCGCGGCACATGGGCTGGACACCGGGCCGCCCGCTCAGCGTTCACAGCTGGGGTGCGGCGATTGACTTCGACGCCAGCACCAACGGGTACGGCGTGCCGTTCGCCCGGATGCAGATCGATCCGGGCTTCGTGCGCTGCATGGAGGAGTGCGGCTGGACCTGGGGTGGACGCTGGACCGGGAGTTACGCCGACGGCATGCACTTCCAGTGGAGTGACCCGCTGCCCGGTACCGCCGTGCAGCCCTGGCAGGATGCGATGGCCCGTGCGAGCGTGCCGCTCAAGCCGGTGGCCGTACAGCCGCTGCGGCGTCAGGTCTTGCTGAGCGGCCAAGTCGTGACTGGGCGATTCGTGACCCAAAGCAAGGACTTCGCTACGACCATCGCGGTGCAGCCGGACGGCAGCGCCTGGATGCGCCCGGCCACCCAGGCGGAGCAGCAGGGCACCATCGCGCCTGCCGCACCCGTGACCGGCAACAGCACGCGGGTCACCCTGCAAGATCAGGCCGGGATCTGGACGCCGTTCAGTGGCCGCGCCGTCTACCGGGGGCTGCTGCTCGACCTCGACGGCAAAACCGCTGACCTGAGCATCACTCCGGCGGCGACATGACCCTCATCGATCCGCAGCGCACGGTACCCGCCGTTCGTGACCGGGTAGAGGGCGGGCTGGCCGGCCCGGACATTCGCCAGCCGGGCGAGATGTTCCCTGAGACCTGCATCACCGGCACGGGCGAGCTGCAGAAGGGCTACATCATCTTTTGTCCTGGCTGCGCTCGGGAGTTGTGGATTGCCACATCCGGGCCGGGATCGCACTGGGAAGAAAGCGGCGACCTGGACGCCGGGACGCTGAGCATCACGCCGAGCATCTGGCATCACGATGACTGCGAATGGCACGGCTTCTTGCGTGACGGCATCTTCAGGCCGGTATGACGGCACGCCAGCGCTTGAGTCTCAAGGACGCCGCGGTACCGGGCACGACCGGCGGCGTCTACACCCTGATCCCGGCGGCCATCGGGTTCCTGGCTGTGATCGGCGTCTACGTCTATTCGGCAGTCACCCAGCGCGCCATGCCGGTCGGTACCGACGCCATCCTGACCGCCTGCGTGACCATGCTCGGCGTTCATACCGTGCGCGGCACCCTGGCCGACAAGGCCAACGCGGACAACGGGGTGCTGCCGGTGCCGGCCGAGGCCCCACCACCCATCGACCCGCTGCCCGAACAGACGCCCCCGCCCGATCCCTGAGCCGCGATCTCGCCGCCGACAATCCAACACCCCTTCCCGGCCCGCCTGACGCCAGCGCGGGCCCTTCTCTTGGAGACACCATGAATAGCACTGCACTTCTGACCGCTGCACTCGGCTCCTCGTTCGACCTCAAGGCCCTGGAAGCCAAGCTCCGGCTCTACGCGCTGCAAGGCGTGGCCTACGCCCGGTTGCAGGCCATCCAGGTGGCGCAGAACAACCTCGGCAAGCTGATCGGCCCGGATCAGGAGAAGGTAGCCATCGGCAAGGGCATGGAGCTGTACCGGGTGTTCGAGGTCAACATCCCGGTCCTGAATGCGACGCTCCTGGACGACATGATCATCGAGCAGCTGATGACGAAGGCGGTGCATGAGGCGTTCCAGGTGGCACAGGTGGCGCTGGACAATTGGAGCCAGCAGGCCACCACCGCACCGGCGCTGCCCACGCCTGATCCGCTGCCGAGTGGCCCGGTGGTGCCCAGCGTTCCCGACACCACCTTCACGCCGCCGGTCACCGATGACAGCACCCTCGGTCAAGGCGGCCTGCAGTGATGCGGCGCTGGATGCTCGCCGCCGGGTGTTTGCTGGGCCTGGCGAGCTGCGCGCCGAGCATCACGCCCAACACTCCCCCTGCCGCGCTGATCGACTCCGGCGGCGCGGATCTGCGGCTCGACGTGCAGGGCTCGGCGCAGGTGATCAGTTTCAAGGCGGGGACGCTGGACGCGCTGAACACCACGCTGACGCTGAGCGGCGACGGCTTGGCAGTGAATGACAAGAACTGCGTGGCGAGCGGGCGGCAGATCGTCTGCGCCCTGCCGACGGTTCCGGCCACCCGGACCTACGTACTGCCCAGCCGTGGCGTGACGCGGGTGCAAGCCAGTTACCGCCGGGCGGACGGTAAGACGTACACGCTGACCGCCCCGTAAATTCCCCTCTTCACCTACCGGCCCGCCCGTGACATTCGGCGGGTCGGTGTCGTTTTCACGCAAAGGAGTCGCTATGAAAAAGAACCTGATGCTGCTGGCCCTGACCGGAGTGATCGCCCTGGCGAGCTGCTCGACGCTGCCGCCTCTTCCGGCCCGGATTGACCCGGCCATGCCATCCGCGCCGATCGTCGTCACCCTGCCTGCTGACGCGCCAGTACCCACACCACAGCCCGCACCTGTCGCCCAGAGCATCACGGTGATCGGCAACCCCGAGGCGGTGGGCGTGCCTTGGCTGGAGGTCACGGCGTTTCAGGCGGCCCGCTCTCCGGGTGACGGCGCGAACTGCTCGGCGGTCGCCAGCGTCGCCAGCGCAGACACCGACAAGTCCTTGACGATCCGCTCGACCAACTGCGGAGATGCAGGGACGGCCACCCTCACCGTGACGCTCAACGGCCAGAGCACGCCGGAGAGGGTCGGGGGCCAGGATCTGGTCATCGTGCAGAAGCGCAGCGGCAACATCGAGGCGGTCAGCGCGATCATCACGATCAACGGTGAGCAGATCTGGCCGAGGCAAGTACCCCATCAGTAAGTGCCCGCCTGAAGGTTCAGGCGGGCACGTTACGCTCAGACTTCTAACTGAGGCTTGAGGCGGATCAGCCAGCCCAGGCGGCGCGGGAGCCGTCCGCCGCCGGGGGTGGCGGCGTGGTGCCGTTGCTGACGGAACCGCCAGCAGCCAAAGCAATTCCTGCGGTGAGGCCGAGGGTGATGGCAGCGAGGGTGATACGAATGAGTTTCTTCATGATGGCCTCTCTGGAAAATCAAGGCGCAGGTGAGCCGCCGCCTTAGGCGTGAGTATATCTGGAAACGTGAAAAAGTTCATCAACCCTTTAGTATTTGCGCCATATTGATCTATCCATGGTGAGCAGATCTAGCCGAAGCAATTCCACAAGTCCGCAAGTCAACGCCCCCTGCACCCGCTTCGGCGGTCGTGCAGGGGGCGTTTGTTCATTGGTGTCCGCTCAGCGAACATCTAATCTGGAAGCCTCGGCTTCAAAATCAGGTTGACCCTCCCTGCGTTGGGCCGCCCGGAGGAGCTGCACCAACCGTTGCGTCCGGAGGGCCAGTCGGTGGCGCTCAGGGGTAAACATCTTGGCCTCCAGTTCCGCGAAGAGCGCAGCGGCCCGGCGGACTTGCAGATCGTCGATGTAACTCATGCTGCTTACCCTGCCACCGTCAGGCTGAGTTGACCGTAGGATCTTCGGCTATCAGATCGGTCAACGATGAGCAGATCTAACGCCACAAGTCCACAACGAGAAGCCCCCGCCCTGGCCGATGCCGGGAGCGGGGGCTTTTGTCTGGTGTAGGATTTGCCACATCCAACAGAGGCAGGGTATTCCCTCTTGTCAGGAAAGAGCACGCGAAAGTTTCGTAGCGTACGTCTATGACCTCCTCCGATGACCTTCGCCCCGCTGCTTGGTTTTCGGTGGGTTTACTGGTGGCTGAAGATGACGCTGGGCGCGTCAGTCTGGGTGACGTCGAAGGCTTCTGGAATGATGTGGCCGACATCCTCGAAAAGCGCCATCTGCGACTCGCCGGGACACAGATGACGCCAATCACTCAGGGGGAGTTTCAGAGC
>Ga0160427_10000217_pt1 | contig 38443 bp, 29 predicted proteins | sample SolpanmetagenomL_FD_108194 | JGI IMG/M metagenome (GOLD analysis project Ga0160427, IMG submission 108194) | Solar panel surface microbial communities from Lawrence Berkeley National Laboratory, California, USA - L | ecosystem: Engineered > Built environment > Solar panel > Unclassified ...
GCGTCCGAGCCGACCAGATTGCCGAACCATCCCGACTTCCCACTCTGGGGCGACTTGCTCTTGGGGTTCACCACCCGCTCCAGCGCGTATTTGAAGGCGGCGGCGTCGGTCGGCTCACCGTCGGCGAAGGTGATGCCCTTGCGGACGGTGAAGGTGTAGGTCTTGCCGTCGGCGCTCGCCTTTCCCAGGTCGGTGGCGGCCCAGGGCGTCAGGGCGGTGCCGGTGGTGTAGGTCAGCAGCGTCACGAACAGGGCGTGCTCGACCGGCCAGTTCTGGGTGTCGTCTCCGATGGCCGGGTCGAGGGTATGAAAGTCGGACGAGTAGGCGACGGTCACGCTCGATCCGGCCGCGAGGGCGGGCGCGGCGCACAGCGTCATGCCGAGGGTCAGCAGGGAAATCAGGGGTCTGTTCATGGGTCGGGCCTCCGGGTGCCGGGAATGCCGGCCGGACACTTGAGGGAGAAGGCGAACATCTGGCGGAGCGGCAGAACTGCTCACGAATGAATGCCCGGGTGGAGCGAGCCTTTCGGGCATGCTCACACCGCCACCCGCGGGTCGATCAGGGTGTAGATCACGTCGACTACCACGTTGGCGAGCACGATACACAGTGCCGAGAACAGCACCGTGCCCATGATCATCGGCAGGTCGATGTTCTGGACGGCCTGCCAGGCGAGCGTGCCGATGCCCGGCCAGCCGAAGACCTGCTCGATGATCAGCGCGCCGCCCAGCAGCACGCCGAGGTCGAGCGCCGTCATGGTCACCAGCGGCCGCAGCGCGTTCTTGAAGGCGTGCTTGAACATGATCCGGCCGGGTGAGACGCCCTTGGCGCGCGCGGTGCGGATGTAGTCCTCGCTCAGCACTTCGAGCAGGCTGGCGCGGCCCACCCGGGCGTAGTACCCGGCCCCCGACAGGCCCAGCGTCAGCGCGGGCAGCAGCAGGCTTATGGGGCCGGCGTCCGCGCCGCCGAGCGGCAGGACCGGGAAGCGGAAGCCGAAGACGTACAGCAGGATGATGCCCAGCCAGAACGAGGGAATGGCGAGCGTGAACAGCACGAAGGTGCTGGCGAGGCCGTCGATGGCCCGGATGCGGGTGCCCGCCGCCAGCAGGCCGATGGAGGCGCCGATCAGCACCTCGAAGGCGAGCCCCGAGAGGGCCAGCGCCAGGGTGTAGGGAAAGCGCTCGAGGATGGTCGGCAGCACGCGCTGCTCGGTCTTGTACGACCGGCCGAGGTCGCCCTGCAGCGCGTGCCCGAGGAAGCGGCCGTACTGCACCGGAAACGGCTGATCGAGACCGAGCTGGTGCGAGATGCTCCGGACCGTCTCGACCGAGGCGTTCGGCCCGGCGATCATGCGGGCCGGGTCGGCGGGCACCTTGTAGCCGACGAAGAAGGTCAGCAGCGAGGCGAACAGCAGCACCACCACGCTCCAGGCCAGCCGGCGGATCAGGTAGGTGAGCATCAGCGGGCCTTCCGGCTCTTGGGATCGAGCGCGTCGCGCAGACTGTCGCCGAGCAGGTTGAAGCTCAGCACCGAGAGCCCCAGGAAGATGCCCGGAAAGACCACCAGCCACGGACTGACGGTCAGGTACTGTGAGCCGTCGGCGATCATGTTGCCCCAGTCGGGCGTGGGCGGCTGCACCCCGATGCCCACGTACGACAGGGCGGCCACGAACAGCACCGTGGTCGAGAAGTTGAGCGTGCTGTACACCATCAGCAGGCCAAGCACCTGCGGCATGGCGTGCCGGAAGATGATGCGGGCGTCGCTCGCTCCCAGGGCGCGGGCGGCCTCGATGTACTCGCGGTGCCGCACGGAGAGCAGCTCGGCCCGGATGATGCGGGCGAGGTAGAACCACGACACCCCGCCGATGACCGAGATGATCACCCCGATGCCGGGCCGCAGCACGGCGGCCAGGAAGGCGGCCAGCAGCAGCACCGGAAAGCTGATCAGCACGTCGGTCAGGCGCATGATCAGGGTGTCGGTCAGGCCGCCGAAGTAGCCGGCGACGGTGCCGAGCACCAGCGCGATGGTCGTGGCGATCACGTTCGAGGCGACCGCGATCAGCATCGAGGTGCGGGTGCCGAAGATCAGGCGGCTGTACAGGTCGCGGCCCAGCGAGTCGGTGCCGAACCAGAAGGTGTGGGTGGGGGGCAGCGGCGAGCCCAGGTCCGACAGCCCGTTCGGGTACTGCACGGTTGGGTCGTGCGGCGCGAGCCAGGGAGCGAAGATGCAGATGATCACCAGCAGGGCGGTGATCACCAGCCCGACCGTCCCTCCCGGATGGTGCCGGAAGCGCCGCCAGAACGCCTGAGAGGCGCGCTCCGGCCGGCCGGCATGCCCGTCTGGAAGCGTCGTTGCGGATGCTGTTTTCAAGGTCACTCCGGACGCGCGGTGAAATTCGCGAGAGGGAAACGGCCGGGCACGGTCCCGAAGGCGTTCATGGCCGGAACCGCCCGGTCTCGACGTCGTTCAGAAAGGTCTTGAGCGCCGAGAAGTAGACGTCCGGGTCGTCCCACATGCTCAGGTGGCTGCCGTTCTCGCAGATGCTCACGCGGCTGCCGGGAATCAGTTCGCCCATCTTCTCGATGTCGGCCGGATTCATGGTGTCGTGGCGGCCCACCGAGAGCAGCGTCGGCAGCGTCAGGCGGTGCAGGTCGGCCCAGCGGTTCCAGTCCTTGAAGTTGCCGGTCACCACGAACTCGTTGTCGCCCTGCATGGTGTTGTAGACCGGCGTGGCGAGGTGGGCGAACATGCGCTGCACCGGCTCGGGCCAGGGCACCACGCGGCAGATGTGCACGTTGTACAGCTCGGTCAGGAGTGCCTGGTACTCGGGATGGTCATAGTCGCCCGCCGCCTCGTGGCGCTTCATGGTTTCGGCCTTCTGAGGCCCCATCCGGTCACGCAGTTCGCCCAGGTAGCCGACGTACGAGGCGATGCTGGCCGTCATGTTGGACACGATCAGTCCTTTGAGGTGCTCCTGGTGCTCGAGCGCGTACTCGATGCCCAGCATTCCGCCCCAGGAATTGCCGAACAGGTAGAAGTCGTCCAGCCCCAGGGCGAGGCGCACCTGCTCGACCTCGCCCCGGAAGCGTTCGACGGTCCAGAGCGACGGGTCGTCCGGCTGGTCGGAATAAAACGATCCGAGCTGGTCGTAGTAATAGAACGTGTACTCGTCGGGCGAGAGCCACTGCTCGAAACACTCGAAGTATTCGTGGGTGCAGCCGGGACCGCCGTGCAGCAGCAGCAGCGTGACCGGGCCATGCCCGACCTTCCTCGTCCAGACCCGGTACTGGCCGTCCACCGTGACATGTCTGACATCCGCCGCCGCGTTCTGGGTCATCCTGGACTCCTCGAGCTGCCTGCTGGGGCGATGGGCGCGCTGAACCGTCCGGGCCGAACCTCGTCTGCCTTCGTCCGGCCGGGCACCTGTGGAGAGTAGCCCAAATTTACTGTATCGTCAACAACAGCAAATATCCTTTACCGGACACCCACAATCAGGAGAATTATGACAACCAGATCGGCCGCCCTCTACCTCGACGACATTGACCGAACACTGCTGCGCCTGTTGCAGGAGGACGCCGACCGCAGCCACGCCGAACTCGCCACGAGCGTGGGCCTGTCCGCCGCCGGCGTGCACAAGCGCCTCAAGAGCCTGCGCCAGAACGGCTACGTGAAGAAGGTGACGGCGGTGCTCGACCGCAGCAAGCTGGGCCTCGACCTGATGTGCTTTCTCAAGGCCACCTTCCGCAGCAACCTTCAGGCGGAGAACCTCGCCGACCTCCAACGCTGCATTCAGGAGCTGCCGGAGATTCTGGAGTGCTACACCGTGACCGGAACGAGCGACGCCATCCTGAAGATCGCCGTGAGCGACCACGTGGCGCTGCGCGACTTCCTGAGGCGGCTCTCGACCCGGCAGCAGGCCATCGAACGGGTCGAGACCTGCATCGTGCTCGAGGAATTCAAGGAAGGAAGCGAGCTGCCGCTGGGCCGGCTGGCGAGGCCGACGTGACCGGCGGCGGCACCCCGGACCGGGCGCAGGTCACGGCGCAGGTGAAGGCGGCGGGGACACTCTCCGAGCTGGACGCGGCGGGCGTGCGCTACCTGCGCGTGCTGTGGTGCGACAACGCCAACATCATCCGGGCGCGGTCGGTGCGGGTGCGGCCCCTGGGCGAGGTGTCGGTCCGGATCTCGGCCGGGCAGATGGCGCTGCCTGTGATGGGCGACAGCGTGGTGCCGGGCGGCGGTCTGGGCCCGGTCGGCGAGGCCGAGCTGGTGCCCGACTGGGACACGCTCACGCTCCTGCCCTACGCGCCGGGCGAGGCGCAGGTGATCGGCGACCTGCTGTGGGCGGGGGAGGCGTGGGCGCACTGTCCGCGGGCCTTCCTGAAGGCGCAGATCGCGCGTCTCGGCGCGCTCGGCCTGGAGGTCCGCTCGGCCTTCGAGAACGAGTTCTATCTCCTGCGGCGCGCCGGAGACGACCTGCTGCCCGCCGACACCACGGTCTACGCTGCCACGGCCAGCATGAACCAGCACCGCGTCTTCATTCACGCGCTGACCGGCGCGCTGGAGGCGCAGGGCATCGAACCGGAGACCTACTATCCCGAGTCCGGTCCGGGTCAGCAGGAGCTGGCCATCCGTTACGGCGGCGCGCTGGAGAGTGCCGACCGCCAGCTCGTCTTCCGGGAAACGGTGCGCGGCGTGGCGCAGGACCACGGCCACGTCGCCAGTTTCCTGCCGAAGCTGTTCGAGCACAGCGCCGGCAGCGGCTGCCACATCAACCTCAGCCTCTGGCAAGGCGAAACGAACGTCACCGGAGACGCCGGCCAGCCGAGCGGGCTGTCGGTGACGGCGCAGCACTTCATCGCGGGCGTGCTGCACCACCTGCCGGCCCTGTGCGCGCTGAGCATTCCCAGCCGCAACTCGTACCGCCGCATCCGCCCGCATGCCTGGGCGGGCGCGTACTGCACCTGGGGGTACGCCAACCGCGAGGCCGCTGTCCGGGTCAGCCGCGGGGAGGCCGGGGCCTCGCGCTTCGAACTCAAGGCGGCCGACGCCAGCGCCAATCCGTATCTGGCGCTGGGCGCGGTGATCGCCGCCGGGCTGGACGGCCTCGAGAACGCGGTGCCGCTGCCGGCGGAGGTCGCCGCCGACCCGGGCCACCTGAGTGATGCCGAGCGGAGCGCCCAGGGCATCCGGCCGCTGCCGGGCAGCCTGGGCGAGGCCATCGTGGCGCTGCGGCAGGACGCGGCGCTGCTGGGTGCCCTCGGCGCCGAGCGTGCCGGCACCTACCTGGCCGTTCGACAGGCCGAATGGGAAGCGTTGCAGGAGCTGAGCCTGCAGGACGAAGTGCGGCTGCTGGCCGAGAGGTACTGAATGAGCAACGACCTGGCCCCCCTGGACCATCTTCCCCTCTACGACCACCATGCCCACGCCCTGTACCACGAGGACCTGTGGCGGGCCGCGCCGATCGAAGGGTACTTCACCGAGGCCTACGACCCGCAGATTCTGGAGCGCTTCGTTCCCGACACGCTCTTCTACCGCCGCAGCCTGCGGGATCTGGCCGAGCTGTACGGCTGCGAGCCCCGGCGGGAGGCGGTGCAGGCCGCGCGTCTGGGCCGCGATTACCCCGAACTGTGCACCGACCTGTTTCGCCGCGCCAACATCGGGCACCTCCTGATCGACGACGGGTTCTCGCCCGAGCGGCTGTGGAGCGTCGCGCAGAGCCGTGAACGCCTGCCCCTGCCGGTGCGCCGGGTGGTGCGGACCGAGACGGAACTTCAGGGGCTGCTGCCGCTGCACGATTCGGCCACGGCACTGCTCGACGCCCTTGAGGCGCAGCTGAGAGAGGCCGGAAAGACGGCCGCCGGGTTCAAGAGCATCATCGCCTACCGCACCGGGCTCGACCTGACCCGCCCGACCGGTGCGGACGTCGAACGCAGTTTTCAGCGTGCCCGGACGGCCGGCGGGAAGCTGACCGAGAAGCCGCTGCTCGATGCCGCCCTCTGGCGCACCTTGCACGTCGCCGCCGAGCTGGACTTACCGATTCAGTTTCACACCGGCTACGGCGACCCCGACCTCGACCTGCGCCTCGCCAACCCGCTGCATCTGCGCGGCGTGATCGAGGCGCCGGAACTCCGCAGCCTGAAGATCGTGCTCCTGCACTGCTACCCCTTCGTGAGAGAGGCCGGCTATCTGGCGAGCGTGTACGGCGGCGTCTACCTCGATCTGGGCCTGACCATTCCGTACACCAGCGTGGCGGCCATGCGCACGTCGCTTCATGAAGCGCTGCACCTCTCGCCCGTCAGCAAACTGCTGATCTCCACCGACGCCCAGCGCACGCCGGAGCTGTTCTGGCTGGCGGCCCGCTGGGCGAGGCGAACCATCGGGACCGTGCTGCGTCAGACGGCCCAGGACGGTGACCTGACCCACGCTGAAGCCGACTGGGCCGCTGAACGGCTGCTGTGGTTCAACGCCGCCGAGCTGTATCCGGAGGTGGCGGGCACCGAACCTGAACGGCCTGTTCCCGCTGCTGAAGCGGGAACGGCAAAGTGACCGAGATCGCCGGTCGGGTCCGGCGAAAGCTGTGATCAGAGTGGTTTGAGCGAGACGCAACCTGACGGGGCGGAGCGGACCGCCTGGAGATCGCGCGGGCACTTTCTTGCTGTGGTGCACTTACTTCACTTTCACCGCCTTGGTCATCGGCTGCTTGCGCACCCACTTCACGAACCGGACGACGCCCTCATGCTCGGCGAGCGCCTCGAGCGAGCTGTACGGACCGGCCAGATCGGCGTTCGAGAACGTCGAGTGGACGTATTCATGACAGGCGGCGCAGAAGCCGACCGTCGGAAGGTCCTGCACCTTCAGACCCTTGCGCCGTCCCTGGAGAACCGGCATCAGGTGGTGCTGCGTCAGCACGGGCGTCTCACGCTGACACAGCGCGCAGGTGAGCGGTTCCGTTTCAGGTGCGGGATCGGGCCAGGTGGACTGGGCAGTTCGGCGAGCCATGCGCCCAGGGTAGCTCAGGCGCTCCGGGCGGGAGTGTCGCTGCCGCCAGAGAAGACGGACAACCGCTGGTCACGGGTCCTTCTTCCCTTTGCGCCGCGTGTGCATTCCAGTTCATCCATTGTTGCGGTTCGCGTCTGCCGCCCGGGTCGCCCGCCCATACTGCTGACACCATGTCGACATCCTCTGAGTTCTCCGGCTTCGTGCAGGTGCGCGGGGCGCGGGAACACAACCTCAAGAACGTCTCGCTGCAGGTGCCGCGCGACGCCCTGGTGGTGTTCACCGGCGTGTCCGGGTCGGGCAAGTCCTCGCTGGCCTTCGGGACGCTGTATGCCGAGGCGCAGCGGCGCTACCTCGAGTCGGTCTCGCCGTACGCCCGCCGGCTGTTTCATCAGGTGGGTGCGCCGGACGTGGACGCCGTCGAGGGCCTGCCTCCGGCAGTGGCCCTGCAGCAGCAGCGCGGGGCGCCCACCGCCCGCTCGTCGGTCGGCAGCGTGACCACCCTATCGAACCTGGTGCGGATGCTGTACTCGCGCGCCGGCACCTACCCGCCGGGGCAGGGCATCGTGTACGCCGAGGGCTTCTCGCCCAACACGCCCGAGGGAGCCTGCCCCAACTGCCAGGGGCAGGGGCGGGTCTACGAGGTCACCGAGGCCTCGATGGTTCCCGATCCGTCGCTCACCGTCCGCGAGCGGGCCATCGCCGCCTGGCCGCTCGCCTGGGGCGGGCAGAACCAGCGCGACATCCTGGTGTCGCTGGGCATCGACGTGGACGTGCCGTGGCGCGAATTGCCGCAGGACACGCGCGACTGGATTCTGTTCACCGACGAGCAGCCGGTGGTGCCGGTCTATCCGGGCCTGAGTCCGGCCGAGACCCGCCGGGCGGTGAGCCGCAAGCTCGAACCCAGCTACATGGGCACCTTCAGCAGCGCCCGGCGGCACGTGCTGCACACGTTCGCCAGCACCGAGAGCGCCTCGATGAGGCGCCGGGTGCAGACCTACATGATCGCGGCCGAGTGCCCGGTGTGTCATGGCAAGCGCCTGCGCCCGGAAGCCCTGGCTGTCACGTTCGCGGGGCGCGACATCATTCAGTTCTCGCGCCTGCCGCTCAAGGAGGTGGCCGAACTGCTGCGCCCGTACGCCGCCGAACAGGAAGACGGACACGCGGAACTCGTCCGGCATCGGCCCGAGCAGGCCCTGGCCCGCCAGCGCCTGACCGCCGACCTCTTCGCCCGGCTGAAGGTGCTGCTCGACCTCGGGCTGGGCTACCTGCAGCTGGAGAGATCGACGCCGACCCTCTCGCCCGGCGAGTTGCAGCGCCTCCGCCTGGCGACGCAGCTGTATTCCAACCTGTTCGGCGTGGTGTACGTTCTCGACGAGCCGTCCGCCGGGCTGCACCCCGCCGACACCGAGGCGCTGCTCTCGGCGCTGAGCGGACTGAAGGCGGTGGGCAACTCGCTGTTCGTGGTGGAACACGACCTCGATGTGGTGCGCCGCGCCGACTGGCTGGTGGACGTCGGCCCAGGGGCCGGAGAGCAGGGCGGCGAGATTCTCTACAGCGGTCCACCCGATGGGCTGCGGGCGGTCGAGGCGTCCAAAACCGCTGAGTACCTGTTCCGGACGCTTCCCCAGCAAGCGCGTCCGCCGCGCCCGCCCACCGGGTGGCTGCATCTGAGCGGCGTGACCCGCCACAACCTCCAGAATCTCGACGTCCGGTTTCCTCTCGGCGTGCTGACATCCGTGACCGGCGTGTCCGGGTCCGGCAAGTCCACGCTGGTCAGCCAGGTGCTGGCCGAGACGCTGGCGGCCCACCTCGGTCAGGGCATCGGGAGGCAGTCTGAGGAGGCACCGGATGAGGAGCACCTCGGCGACGCGCCCGAGGCGGCCACCACCGCGCATTTGGGCGGCGACACGGCCCTGATCACGCGGCTGGTGCAGGTCGATCAGAAGCCGATCGGCCGCACGCCGCGCAGCAACATGGCGACCTACACCGGCCTGTTCGACCACGTCCGTAAGCTGTTTGCCGCCACTCCGTTGGCCCGCGAGCGTGGCTACGGGGCGGGGCGCTTCTCTTTCAACGTCAAGGGTGGGCGCTGCGAACACTGCCAGGGCGAGGGCTGGGTGACGGTCGAACTGCTGTTTCTGCCCAGCGTCTACGCGCCGTGCCCGGTGTGCCACGGAACGCGCTTCAACGACGAGACGCTGGAGGTCCGGTACCAGGACCGCACTGTCGCCGAGGTGCTGGGCATGACGGTGGAAGACGCCTGGGACTTTTTCCGCAATGACGCGGCGGTGTTCCGCAGCCTCGATACCCTGCGCGAGGTGGGCCTGGGGTATCTGCGGCTCGGGCAGCCAGCCACCGAACTCTCGGGCGGAGAGGCGCAGCGCATCAAGCTGGCCACCGAACTGCAGCGCGCCGGACGGGGACAGACGCTCTACATCTTGGACGAACCCACCACCGGCCTGCATCCGGCCGATGTGGACCGCCTGACCCGCCAGCTCGACCGGCTGGTCGAGGCCGGGCACACGGTGGTCACGGTCGAGCACGATATGCAACTGGTGGTGGGCAGTGACTGGGTGATCGACATCGGCCCGGGCGCAGGAGACGAGGGTGGCCGCATTGTCGCCCAGGGGACGCCTCGGGAGGTGGCGGAAACTCCAGGCAGCCGGACCGGGCCGTACCTTGCCCTGGCTGGTCGATGGTCGGAGGCTAGGGCAGCTGATCCGGCTCGGTAAGGGGTATTCAATTTGGATATACGAAGTGCCTGCAGCTGACGACTCGGCTCCGGGCACTTTGCACACCCGTAGACACTTGATAGGAAAACTGCGTCGTTTGGAACTAAGTCCGATTAGTGCGAAAAGCTAGATGTATTAGTATATTATTTTATATACTTTTTCGACGTCAGCATTGCACAATATAAAAAGTAGGGCTAAGTTGCGGTTGTGTTGAGATCAATTTTTATTGCCATAGGTGGCATGACTCAGCTCTCTCTTTAAATAGATGCTCTCTCAATTAATATCAGGAGCTGTTAAACCTGCTCAAGCCGAAGCAGTGGCAAGGAGCAGAGGCGCGACCTTAAGAGCAGAGTAGAGAAAACAAGTTTTGGAACTTCCCTGTCAGCCGATTTATCCCTTTCTGTTTCTATTATGTATAAAATATTAAGTATAATTGGCTGTGTATAACCCTCGTTCTATTGATGAGTATGCCCGGACCATACAGAATGCCGAGACACGGATGCTGGCTGGGTGCGCTTGATCCACAGCCAGTGGTCGGCGCCGGTTCGGTCGGCAGTGCTTTCACTGGTAATCTTGCGTGCCCGGCCGACCCCTCAGGTGATAGCGAAATCTGCGTAAGCAGCAAGGCCACTCAGGATACGCTGGGGTGATTCAGAAAAGACCGAAACCACAGACCACTGTCCTTCCACGTTCTGGCCTGGGTTTCATAGTCAGTGTGGAGCAACCCGAACCTCTTGGTGTAGCCGTGCGCCCACTCAAAATTGTCCATGAAGCTCCAAAAGAAGTAGCCGCGCACGTCCACCCCAGCCTGTATGGCGTTCAGGTGGCTCTGCAGGTAGGCCGTCGGGCGCGGATCACGAACACGGCCGTCCACTAATCTGTCTGGAAAAGCCGAGCCGTTCTCGGTAACGCATACAGGCGGCAGCGGGTAGTCCCGATTGAAGCGCGTCAGCAGGTCAGTCAGGCCCTGCGGGTAGACCCCCCAGCCCATCTCGGTGTATTCCACGCTGGGGGCGGGATGCTCACCCGCCGCCGTTACCACGTTCCGGGTTCAGTGGGCCGGAATCGCCTCACCGGCTCTCCATGCTCAGCCGCGCCCTCTCCCCTTTCGCACCGAAGGTAGGAGTTGAAACATCGTACGTCCTATGTTATCGTTCGGTCGTTCTTCAATTGAAGCGATGTTGCCGTCCGTTCGGGCGGTCAACGGCCTGGAATGCACAGCCGAGGAGGTGTGATGTGTCGGAAGTTCAGAGCAGTGCCGCCGTGCCGCAGACGACAGGGCAGGTCGTCGCCGGCCGCAGCCTCGTCAAACGGTTTTCGAGCGTGACCGTGCTACACGGCGTGGAGATCGAGTTCACGCCGGGAAAGATCCACACCCTGATGGGCGAGAACGGCGCGGGCAAATCCACGCTCTTCAAGGTGCTCGCGGGCATCCACCAGCCGGATGGCGGCGCGATTGAGGTCGGCGGGGTGCCAACGGTGCTTCGGACCCCCCGGGCCGCGCAGGCGCAGGGCATCTACCTCGTGCCGCAGGAGCCGGCGCTGCTCGGTGAGCTGAGCGTCTACGAGAACATGAGCCTGGGGCACCTGCCGACCTCGGGCCGGTTTCCGCACCGCGTCGACTGGCGCCGTACCCGCAGCGAAGCCCAGGCGGTGCTCGACACACTCGGCCTGAGCCTCGCGCCGATGATGAAGGCCAAGGACCTGAGCATCGCGCAGCAGCAGCTCGTCGAGTGCGCCAAAGCGCTGCTGCGCGGCTGCCGCACCATCCTGTTCGACGAGCCGACCTCGCCGCTGACCGTGCGCGAAGTCGATTTCCTGTTCGGCGTGATGGACCGGCTGCGCACCGAGGGCTACACGCTCGGCTTCATCAGCCACCGCATGGACGAGGTGCTGCAGATCAGCGACGAGATCAGCGTGCTGCGCGACGGCCGGCTGGTCGAGACCCTTCAGCGCCCGGACTTCGACCGCAAGCGCCTGGTGGACCAGATGGTCGGCCGCGAGGTGGTCGTCAGCCGCCGAAGAACGCCCACGCTCGGGCCGGCCGAACCGGTCGCCCCGGTGCTGGAGGTCACGCGGCTGTGCAGCGAGCCCGCCTTCCGGGACGTCAGCTTCACGGTGCGGCCCGGCGAGGTGCTGGGCTTGGCCGGTCTGGTCGGCGCGGGCCGCACCGAAATCGCCGAGGCCATCTTCGGGGTGCGTGCCAAGTCGGGCGGCGTGGCTCTGAAGGGACGCGACATCAGCGGCAGCAGCGTGCAGGAGATCATCCGGCAGGGCCTGGTGTACGTGCCGGAGGACCGGGCCAAGCACGGCGCGATCCTGCCGATGTCGCTGGCCCAGAACATCTCGTCCGGCTCGCTCGGCTCGGTGCGCCACCGGTTCGGGTACCTCGATCTGGCCGCCGAGCGCCGGGTGGCCGAGGAGCTGATCGGGCGCTTCGGCGTCCGGGCCTACAGCCCCGACCAGCCGATCCGGACCCTTTCGGGCGGCAACCAGCAGAAGGTGGTGCTCGCCAAGTGGATGAACACCCACCCCAGCGTGGCGATTCTGGACGAACCGACCCGCGGCGTGGACGTGGGCGCCAAAGAGGAGATCTATGAACTTATCGAAGGTCTGGCGCGCGAGGGACTGGCGGTGGTGGTGATCTCTTCGGACCTCGAGGAGCTCATCCGGTTGTCCGACCGGGTGCTGGCGCTGTACGAGGGTGACGTGGTAGCCGAGCTGAGCGGCGACGACATCACCGCCGACCGGGTGGGCCGCGCCTTCCTGGGCAACCATGAGCAGGGCGCCCCTGTGCACCGGGCCAGCGCGTGAAGGCCCAGGTGATGCCGCTCTCCGGGCCACCCCACGTTCCGGCCAGAGCGGGCCGTGACTGGCGCGCGCTGCTCGAGTCGCGCGAGGCGATCCTGATCGCGGCCACCGTGCTGGTCACCCTCATCGCCGGTCTGCTCAACCACGACTTCCTGGCCGTCAGCAACCTGCGCTTCATGGTGCTGAACTCGGTGGTGCTCGGGCTGGTCGCGCTCGGTCAGACGCTGGTGATCATCACCAAGGGCATCGACCTGTCGGTGGCCCCGGTGCTGGGCCTGGCGGCGGTGGTCTCGGGCCTGCTCGCCACCCGCCAGGGGCTGCCGCTGTGGGGCGCGGTGCTGCTGGTGCTCGCCCTGGGGGCGGTCCTCGGCCTGATCAACGGCGCGCTGGTCTCGAGCATCAGCATTCCGCCCATCATCGTCACGCTCGGCACCTACAGCCTGTACGGCGGCCTGATCTTCCTGTACTCGGGCGGCGACCAGGTCAACTCGGTGCCGGACAGCTACGCCCACTTCGGCAACGGCGTGCTGGCCCCGTGGTTCCCGGTGCCGATTCCGATCCTGGTGCTGCTCGTCATCATGCTGGCGGTGTGGTTCCTGCTCGCCCACCTGCCGTTCGGGCGCAACATCCTGGCGATCGGCAACAACCCGGCCGCCGCGCACCACGCCGGAGTACCGGTGAAACACACCCTGACCTCGGCCTACATCATCACCGGCATGCTGGCCGCCCTGGCCGGACTGATCTACGTCTGCTACACCGGCTCGGCCACCGCCACCACCGGCACCGGCGACCACTTCGAACTGCAGTCCATCGCCACCGTACTGATCGGCGGAACGGCGGTGGCCGGTGGACGCGGCAGCGTGTTCGGTACGGTGCTCGGCAGCACCTTCCTGAGCGTGATTCTCACCGCACTGGTGTTTCTGCACGTGCCGGCCATCTGGTACTCGGCGGGCGAGGGCCTGATGATCCTGATCGCGGTGACGAGCAACTCGCTGCGCCGCACGGCCACCCCCGGGAGGAGCGCGTGACCCGCGCCCTGAGGGAGACGCCCGTCACGGCCCGCCGCCGCCCGCGCGTCGGTGGCTGGGAGCTGGCGCTGGTCGTGCTTCTGCTCGCGCAACTGCTCTTCTTCTCGCTGGCGGTGTCCGGGTTCTACGACGGGGTGAGCGGCCTGCTGAACGTGACCACCAACTTTCTGCCCTTCGGCCTGGTGGCGCTCGGCCTGGTGCCCGTCATCCTGACCGGCGGCATCGATCTGTCGGTCGGCTCGATCGCCGGGTTCAGCGCGGTCCTGATGGCGGTGCTGTGGAAGCACTTCGGCCTGAGCCTGGGCGTGGCCGTGCCGCTCGCGCTGCTGGCCGGCGGGCTGCTCGGCGCGCTCAACGGCCTGCTCATCACCCGCACCCGCACCGAGCCGCTGATCATCACGCTCGCCACCAGCTTCGTGTTCACCAGCGTCACGACCGCGATGGCCGGGGCCGAGCCGCCGTCCGGCTTTCCCGACAGCTTCAACGCGCTGGGCACCGGAGCGCTGGGCGGCGTGCCCTACCAGCTCATTTTGTTCGCAGTGCTGGCGGTGGTGATCAGCCTGCTCATCACCCGCACCCGCTTCGGCCGCAGCGTAGTGATGGTCGGCTACAACCGCGACGCCACCCGGTACTCGGGCATCGACGTCGACCGCACGGTGCTGGGCGTGTACGTCATCAGCGGCCTGATGGCGGCCCTGGCGGGCGTGGTGCTGGCCGCCTACTACAGCGCCGTTCGCAGCGACATGGGCGACATCCTGCTGCTCACGGCGCTGACGATGGTGGTGCTCGGCGGCGTGAACATCTTCGGCGGTGAGGGCAGCGTGCTGGGCGCGGTGCTGGCGGTGCTGATCCTCGGCTTCCTGCGCCAGGGCCTGCTGATCGCCGGCTTCTCGGACATGGTCACCACCATGGTCACCGGCGCCATCCTGCTCATCGCCATCACCGCCAAGAACCTGCTCGCCGGGGGAGGATTCGTCGCGCGGCTTCAGGCCCGCTTCGCTCGCCCGGTACCGCCCGCCCCTTCCCCACCGGAGAACGCCATGAAGTAGCGCTCTGTCGGTCCACGTTTCGCCGTTCGTCCTCTCGTCACTTCTGCCCCTGGAGAACCACCATGAAGAACCCATCCTGGAAGTCCGCCGCCCTGATCACCACCGCCGTTCTGTCTGTCGGGGCCGCGCTGGCCGCCGCGCCCGACACCACCAAGCGCATCAAGGTGGCGATGGTGCCCAAACTGCTCGGCCTGTCGGTCTTCAAGGCCAACGAGAAGGGCGCGGTGGCCGCCGCCAAGGACCTGAACATCGATTTCCTGTACACCGCGCCGGTCACCGCCTCGGCACAGGGACAGGTCGAGATCTTCAACAGCCTGATCGCCCGCAAGTACGACGTGATCACCACCACCTCTAACAACCCGACCCAGCTGGCCCCCGCCCTGCGGCGCGCCATGAAGATGGGCATCAAGGTGGTCTCGTACGACTCGGACGTCTCGCCCGACGCCCGCGACTTCTTCATCCAGAACACCTCGTACCCGGAGATGGGCAAGGCCCTCGTCGACTCGGTGGCCAAGTACATTGCGCCCGACGCCGAGGTGGCGATCCTGTCGAGCACGCCCGACGCCACCATCCAGAACGAGTGGATCAAGGCGCTGACCGCCTACATGAAGACCGCCTACCCGAAGATGAAGATCGTCACCACCCAGTACGGCTACTCGAACCCCACCCAGTCGCTCACCGCCGGCGTGAACATCCTGCAGGCCAACAAGAATGTGAAAGCGATCATCGCGCCGGACGGCGGAGCGGAGGTGGGTGCGGCGGCGGCGGTCGAGAAGCTCGGCCTGACCGGCAAGGTGTTCGTCACCGGCTGCAGCGACCCCGACGCGATCCGCGCCTACGTCAAGAAGGACATCATCCAGGCCAGCCCGCTGTGGGACGAGGTGAAGGAGGGGCAGCTGGTGATGCACGTCGCCCGCATGGCCGCCAACAACACCATCCAGAAGAACGGCAGCTTCACGGCCGGCACGCTCGGCAAGTTCGACGTGAAAGACGGCGTGATCGTGTTCTCCAAGCCACTGGTGTTCACCAAAGCCAACATCGACCAGTACCAGTTCTGATCCGGAGGTGACCCGGGTCGGCGCGTCGCCCGGGTCACCTTGAACCCCCCAAACTCTTCTCTCAAAGGATGGACAGCATGAAACGAATCGTCATGACCGGCGGCAGTGGCAAGGCAGGCAAATACGTGATGCGTCACCTGCTCGACCACGGCTATCAGGTGCTCAACCTCGACACCCAGCGCCTCGACGAGCCGCGCGCCCGCACCGACATCACCGACATCACCGATTCCGGGCAGGTCTTCAACGCCCTGTCGAGCTACACCGGAACCCACGAGTTCGACGCCTCGCTGCGCCCCGTGCGGCCCGACGCGGTGGTGCACTTCGCCGCGATTCCGCGCATTCTGCTCAAGCCCGACAACGAGCTGTTCCGAATCAACGCCATGGGCACCTACAACGTGATCGAGGCGGCCGTGAAGCTGGGCATTCCCAAGGTGATCATCGCGTCGAGCGAGACCATCTACGGCACCACCTTCGCCTACGAGCACCGCGACCCGCTGTACTTCCCGCTCGACGAGGATTATCCGGTCGATCCGATGGACAGCTACGCGCTCTCGAAGGTGGTCAACGAACGCACCGCGCGGGCCTTCTCGCTGCGCAACGGCACCGACATCTATGCCCTGCGGATCGGAAACGTGATCGAGCCGCACGAATACGCGCAGTTTCCCGAGTTCTTCAAGGACCCTGGCTTCCGCAAGCGCATCACCTGGAGCTACATCGACGCCCGCGACCTGGGCGAGATCACCCGGCTGGCCGTCGAGAAGGACGGGCTGGGCTACCAGGTGTTCAACGCCGTGTCCGACGACACCTCCTCCGACCTGCCGACCAAGGAACTGCTGTCGCGCTTCTACCCGGGCGTGCCGGTGAAAGGCGAGCTGGGCGAGTACGAGACGCTGCTCTCAGGGCGCAAGGTGCGCGAGGTGCTGGGCTTCAGGCAGGCGCACCACTGGCGCGACTACGTGCAGGCCGTGAAGCAGTAACGGGTTCAGGCACCGAGCATTTCGTCTGCACCACCCGACAACTTTCCCAGAGGTTTCAACATGACACAGAACCAGAAAACCGTGGTGATCGTCCACACCGGCCCTGTAACCGTCCAGCCGCTCGTCGCGCAGGCCGCCGAGCTGCTGCCGGACGTGCGGATCGTCAACCTGATCGACGACAGCCTGCTCAAAGACGTGATGGCCGCCGGCGGCGTCACGCCCGCCGTCAGCAGCCGCATGAATCAGTACTACAAGATCGGCCAGGAGATGGGCGCCGTCGCCATCCTGAACGCCTGCTCCTCGGTCGGCGAGGTGGCCGACGCCGCCATGGACAGTCTCGACATCCCGCTGGTGAAGATCGACTTAGCGATGGCCGAGCAGGCGGTGTCGCGCGCCAGCCGCATCGGGGTGGCCGCCACCGTCGCCACCACCCTCGACCCGACCGTGCGCCTGATCGAGAAGACGGCCGCGCGCATGGGCAAGGAGATCACGGTGGTGCGCAAGCTCTGCGAGGGCGCCTTCGACGCGCTGCTGGCCGGCAACACCGCCGAGCACGACCGGCTGGTGGGCGAGGGCCTGTCCGAACTGGCCCGGGAGGCCGAGCTGATCGTACTCGCTCAGGTCTCGATGGGCCGGGTCGCCGACGCGCTCGGAGACACCATCGGCGTGCCGGTGCTGACCAGCCCCAGGCTCGGCATCGAGCGGCTGGCGCGCGTGCTCGGTGAACTGGAAGCGGCTCCAGGCGCGGCGACTCCAGACTCCGTCGCCGCAGGATGAGCGGGGTGCGGCCCTCCGGGCCGGAGCACACCGGCCCGGACACCGCCCGGATGGAGGCGGACACCGGCGCCGACTGGGCCGACCGGCCGGACACCCGCTCCGACCCTGCCCTGCTGGAGCAGGTGCGGCGGGCAGCTCCGCGGCGCCGGCTGGTGGTGCTCGACGACGACCCGACCGGCATGCAGACGCTCTACGGCATTCCGGTGCTGCTTCAGTGGCAGGGCGACGAGATCAGGCAGGCGCTCGTGGCCGGCTGGCCGGCCGTGTATATCCTGACCAACTCGCGCAGCATGAACGCCGACGAGGCGGCCCGGACCGTCAGCGAGGTGATGCGGCGCCTCGTCGCGGCCGCGCAGGACCTCGGCCTCGACCTCCGGGTGGTCAGCCGCGGCGACTCCACCCTGCGCGGCCATTTTCCGCTGGAAACCGACCTGATGGCCGGGGAACTGGGCGGCGTGACGCCGATCGCCGGAACGGTGCTGGTGCCGGCGTTCATCGAGGGTGGCCGGATCACGCGCGGCGGGGTGCATTACCTCGTCGAGGGCGGCCTTCCAGTTCCGGTGGGCGAGACCGAGTACGCCCGCGACCCGGCCTTCGCGTACCGCTCCTCGTCGCTGCCCGAGTGGGTCGAGGAGAAGACCGGCGGCCGGACGCCCGCGGGCGAGGTGCAGGTGTTGACGCTCGACACCATCCGCAGCGGTGGCCCGCAGGCGGTCTCGGCGTGGTTGCAGGCACTGCCCGCGCCGTTCGTGGCCGCCGCCGACGCGGCGTGCCAGCGCGACCTGGAGGTGCTGGCGCTGGGCGCGCTGATGGCCGAGGAGGCCGGAGTGAACGTGCTGTTTCGCACCGCCGCCTCGATGGTGCGCGCGCTGGCCGGCCTGGAAAGCCGCGGCCTGCTGCCCCTGCCGGGCCTGCTCTCGCCCCGCTCCGAGGCGGGGGGGCTGTGCGTGGTCGGCTCGTTCATCGGCCGCTCGTCGGAGCAGCTCACGCGGCTGCTGGCCCTGCCGGACGTCCGGGCGGTCGAACTGGACGTGAACCGGGTTCTGGACGGCGCGGACGGCGAGGAGACCACCCGCACCGCCGACGAGGTCAACGCCCTTCTGGCGGCCGGGCAGCACGTGGTGCTGTTCACCAGCCGGGGCGTGCGCACCGGCGGCTCGGCGGCCCTCAGCCTCGACATCGGCCGCAGCGTCTCGGGCGCGCTGACCGACGTGGTGCAGGGGCTGAAGACCGAGCCCGGATTTCTGATCGCCAAGGGCGGCATCACCTCGCACAACGTGGCGTTCCGGGGCCTGGGCGCGCACTCGGCGCTGGTGCTGGGGCAGGCGCTGTCCGGCGTTCCGGTCTGGCAGCTGGGCGACGAGACGCCCTTTCCCGGTCTGCCGTACATCGTCTTTCCGGGCAACGTCGGCGCGCCCGGCAGCCTCGGCGACCTGTTCAGCGGGCTTCAGACCGAACTGGGCCGAAGACGCCTGGACCGGGCGGCCGGACCCTCGGTCACCGGGGCGCCATGAACACCTTCCATTCAGTGCTGGACAGTGCCCGCCAGTCGGGCCGGGCTGTCCTGGCGTTCAACTGCTACAGCCTCGAATCGGTGTCGGCGGCCGTTCAGGTGGCGGTCCGGACCGGTCAGCCAGTGATCGTGGCGCACGGCGAACGCTACCTGGAGAACATCGGGCTGCGGCCGATGCGGGCGCTGGTCAGCGCGCTCGTGCAGGACGCCGGCTGCGAGGGGCGGGTGCTGCTGCACCTCGACCACTCCGGCGACACCGAGCTGTGCATCCGGGCCGCCGAACTGGGCTTCGACAGCGTGATGTACGACGGCTCGCACCTGCCGTACGCCGAGAACGTGGCCCGGACCGCCGAGGTGGTGCGGGCGGCCCACCGGCTGAACGTGGGCGTGGAGGCGGAACTCGGCGCGCTCGGCATCGGGGACGCCAGCCACGAATTCGCCTCCGGGCACGAGACGCTGACCGACCCTGACCAGGCGGCCCACTTCGCCGCCGCCACCGGCATAGACGCGCTGGCGGTGTCGATCGGCACGGTGCACGGCCTGTACCGTCAGGCCCCGAAGCTCGACCTGGACCGGCTGCAGCAGATTGCCCGGCTCGTGCCGTTGCCGCTGGTGCTGCACGGCGGCAGCGGAACACCGAGGGACGCGCTGCTGGCGGCCATCCGGCTGGGCATCGCCAAGATCAACGTCAACACCGAGGTGGCCCTGGCGGGAAGCGCCGCGGTGCAGGCCGCCCTCGTACAGAGCGGAGCGCCGGGCGCCGGACCGGTCCACGCGGCGGTGCTCGGGCTGGCCGCCCAGGAGGCCATGACCGCCAGCATGTCCGGGTACGTCCGGGCCGTGGCCGCCGACTAGACGCCACCTTTCGGTCTGACCCCGCCCCATTCACGGTATGCTGACCCTGCTGCGCCCTGCTTCTCCGAGGTGAACCATGACCACTCAACGCGTATCCCGCTCTCCGGTCCAGGCCCACCGTGAGAAGAGCCGTCAGGTGTCCGAGATCGTGGTCGACGACATCATCGGGTACATCAAGGAGCACGGCCTGAAGCGCGGCGACCGCCTTCCGACCGAGCCGGAGATGATGGGACGCTACGGCGTCAGCCGCACGGCGCTGCGCGAGGCCATCAAGGTGCTGGCCTCGTCGGGGGTGATCGAGGTGCGGCACGGCCACGGCACCTTCGTGCTCGAGACCCAGAGCCTGATCGTCACGCCGCCGCTCGACCTGGGCGCGCTGTTCACCCGCCAGACCTACATGGACGTGGCCGAGGCCCGCACCGCCATCGAGTCGGAGGTTGCCAAGCTGGCTGCGCAGCGCGCGAGCGCCCAGGACGTGCAGGAACTCGAACGCCTGCACGCCCAGATGAAGTCGCTGCCGGAAGAAGCGATCTTCACCGACTACGACGTGAAGCTGCATCTGGTGCTCGCCCGCGCCGCCGGAAACGCGGTGCTGTTTCAGATGATGGAGGTGCTGCGCCAGGCGCTGTCCGAGTACATCTTCATCACCGTGTCGCGCCTTCAGAACGTCGACGACCTGCTGCGCGAACACGACGCGGTGATCGAGGCGATCAAACGCCGCGACCCGGAGGGTGCGCAGCTGGCGATGCGGCACCACGTCCAGAACGCCGCCCGCAGGCTCGAGCAGGTGCTCAACGCCGAGGTCGCGGGCTGACAGGTCTGGGGGCGCACCCGACTGAGCAGGCGCGCCCCTGCCCTGTTTTAGAGGCCGCAGAGATGAACGGTCAGCCCCAGGCTGGCGAAGGTCGCGGCCTTGACGTCCAGCGCCAGCCTGGCCTGCTCGCGGTCGGGAGCGTAGGCGACCTGCAGGTGGTTGGCCTGGTGCTTGGCCATCAGCTGGTCGCGGCTGACGCCGTCCAGCACCGCGTTCATGATCGGCCACTGCGGGTTGGTCTGGGCCCAGCGCCGCTGCACTTCCTCGGCCGGCAAGGTCACCGCCCGGCCCAGCCCGAGGTCGATGTGCAGGCGGCCGTCCTGCACGTACACCCGCGACCACACGAGCTCGCCGGCGCGGCTCTCCCCTTTCAGCGTGCCGCCGCCCTGCGCGAAGAACATCGGCGGCTGCCGCTCGCTGCTCGCCGCGCGGTACCCGTCCGCGAAGTGCGACGCGGGCGCCGCTCCTGAAATCATGAACACCCAGACGAAGTCTTTGCCGTACTGTTCGCCCCAGCGCACGTCGTGCAGGGTGGTCGAAGGGTCGAGCCCCAGCGCCGTCCACACCCGGTCGGTGACGAGGGCGTCCACCGCCGCGCCCTCGTCCACCTCGTTGAAGTGGGGCAGTGCCCGTCTGGCGTAGAGTTCGGCTCCCGTCTCGCGGTGCGTCACCGGGGGCCGGTCGGGGTTGTTCATCAGCCCTTCGGCCAGGTCGCTGGCCGCCACCAGGTCTTTCAGGCCCTGCTGGTACTGAATGCCGATGGCGTCACATCCGAACCGATCGGCCATCCGTACCGCCGCCACGTACATCTTCAGCTGCTCCACCGTCTGGTCGCGCGTCAGTTCGGTGGCCGGGTCGGTGCCCCAGGCAAACGTCATGCCCCGGGCGAGCAGCCACGCCAGTGCACCTTCGGCGTCCTCGTCGCTGACCGTGCGCATCTCGGCGTACAGGGCCGACTGGCTGAGCCGCTCCTTGTAGATGCCGAGCGGATTGAGCAGTTCGTCGTCGATCACTGCGTTGTACATGCCCATGCAGCCCTCGTCAAAGACGCCCAGAATCGCCTGGCGCTCGCGCAGGTCGCCCGCCAGTCCGGCCCCGAGCGCGGCCCGTTCGGGCGGCAGCGCGGCCAGGTCGAACGGCCGCACGTGCGAGAGGTCGTGCCGCACCTGTCCGCTCTGCACCCAATCGCCGAGCTTGCCGGTGAAGAAGGCATCCTGAAAGTCGCGGCTCCAGAGCGTGCTGTACACCACGCTGGCTTTCGTCAGGCTGCCGTTCAGGTTCAGCAACCCGACCAGTCCGGGCCACTCGCCGCTCCAGTTGGCGACCGTCAGGATCGGTCCCTGGTGGGCGCGCAGACCGGCGAGCACGTGGTGGCTGTACTGCCACACCGCCCCGGCCACCACCACCGGCGCGTTTTTGGGAATGTTCCGGAAGACGTCCATGCCCATGCGCTGAGACGAGATGAAGCCGTGGCCCTCGTGGGCGTCGACCGGGTGCGCGCGAATCACCTCGACGCCCAGAGCGGCCAGCGCTCCGGTCAGCTGGGCCTCCATCTGCTGCTGGGCGGGCCAGCACTGCTGGTTGGCAGACAGGCGCAGGTCTCCGCTGGCCACGAGATACGCCTGAGTGAACGGCACCGGGAAGGCTGAATGAGATGCGGCAGACATGGACTCTCCTGGGATCGAAACGAGTGAAGCGGAAAGGAAGCAGGCCCGTGGATCACCGGAGCACCTGACGGACAGCGGCGACGAACGCCGGGCCGTCCGGACTGGACTCGGGCATCGGCCCGTTCTCGGGTGACAGTCAGCTCTCAGGTCACGAGGTCGCGCAGCGGCAGCCCGCTGGCCGCGAGATCGGCGGCGAAGCTGTCGAGTTGAGCGTACAGCGTCCGGCGCTCGGCGTCGCTCAGGTTGGGCAGCGGCGAGCGAGACCGCCCGTTCTTGAGGCCGCGCCAGTCGAGACCCGCCTTCATGTAGTCGATGCGGGCGCCGCCGCGAATGATGCGGCTGAACCGGCGGATCTGGTGCGACAACCCCAGGGCCCGGCCGTCGTCGCCGGCGTCCAGGGCGGCGAAGAAGGCCATGAACAGCTCGGGCACCACGCCCCCCGGTCCGGAGACCAGTCCGTGGCCGCCACTCTTCAGGAACGGATAGGCGAGGTCGTCGGCGCCGGCCAGCACGCTCAGGCCCGGCACGTCGATCAGGCCCAGCAGCCGGTGCATGTCGCCGGTGGAATCCTTGATGCCGGCGAAGTTGGGTTCGGCCTGCAGCTCGGCGACGGCCTCCGGCGTGACGGTGTTGCCGGCCCGCTGGGGAATGGTGTAGGCGTACACCGAGAGTTCCGGCAGTTCGCGGCAGACCTTGCGGTAGAAGTCGAGCAGGTCGGACGCTTCGTAGCCGTAGTAGAAGGGCGTGACCACCGCCACGGCCCTGACGCCGTGCGAGTGGGCGTGGCGGCTGAGACGCAGCACGTCGTCCAGCGTGGCGGCCCCGGTGTGGGCGATGATCTCGGTGGAGGTGGCGGCGCCGGCAGACCGGACGGCGCCCGCCACCGTTTCGAGCAGCGCCTCGCGTTCCTCCAGGCTGAGCAGCGCGAATTCGCCGGTGGTGCCGCCGGGGAACAGGGCAGGGGTGCCGAGCTGGGAGTAGAAGCGGGTCAGGCGCTCGGCGGCGGCGAGATCGAGGCGGCCGTCGGGGGTGTAGGAGGTGACCGTCGGCACAATCAGGCCGCGCACGTGAAAGGCCGGGGATGAAGCGTCGGAACTGGTCATGAGGACTCCAGGGCAAAGCGAGAAGGGGGAAAACGGATGGCCGGGCTCAGCCTTTGAGCGCGCCGGCGGTCAGGCCTTCGACCAGTTGCCGCTGGAAGAAGATGGTGCCGATGATGACCGGCAGGCAGACCAGCGTCGCGGCGGCGGCCAGCGGGCCCCAGTTGGCCTGTTCGAAGCTGAGCATGCCGTACACCGTGACCGGCAGCGTCTGCGAACCGGGACCGCCCAGCACGGCGGCAAACAGGAAGTTGTTCCACGACTGGATGAAGGCCAGGATGGCGGCGGCCACGATGCCGGGCTTCACCAGGGGCACGGCAACCAGCAGGAACGACTGCCAGGGGGTGCAGCCGTCGACGGTGGCCGCCTGCTCCAGATCCCCCGGCAGCGCCTCGAAGAAGCCGATCATGATCCAGATGATCAGCGGCAGCGTGATGGTGATGTGCAGCAGGGTGATGATCAGCAGCGAGTCGCCCAGGTCGAGCCGCTTGGCGATGATGTACCAGGGAATCAGAAAGCTGATGGCGGGGGTGATGCGGGTCAGCAGGAACAGCGTGCCGAGGCCGCCCAGACGCCAGCGGGCGATGGCGTAGGCGGCGGGCAGGCCGATCGCGAGGCCGATGCCGGTGGCGCTGACCCCCACCACCAGGCTGTTCCAGGCGTAGTGCAGGAACGGCATGCGGCGCATCAGCTGGCTGTACCACTCGGTGGTGGGATGCGCGGACCAGAAGGTCGGCGGATTCGCGCTGATCTCCACCTGCGTCTGGAAGGACATCGAGATCATCCAGTAGAAGACGAAGACGATCGGAATGATGAAGAAGCTGGAGACCAGCAGGGGCAGCAGGTGCTCGCGCAGCAGGTGGTTGCGCTTGTGGGCTCCGGGGGCCGGAGAAACCTGGGCCATGGGAGAAGGCCGGGTGACGGTCATGCGCGTTCCTCCGCGAACCGGCGGGCCCGGATGAGCAGCAGGGTGATGCCGAGCACCAGTACCAACAGCGCGATGACCATGCTGGAGGCGTAGCCCATCCGGAAGTAGTTGAAGCTCAGGGTGTAGAGGTACAGGTTGATCGTCTCGGACGCGGTGCCGGGGCCACCCTGGGTCATGGCGTAGATGGTGTCGAACAGCTTCAGCGTGTCGATTGCCCGGAACAGCAGCGCCACGAACAGAGACGGCATCAGCATCGGCAGGGTGATGGCCCAGAAGGTCTGCCAGGGGGTGGCCCCGTCAATCTTGGCCGCCTCGTAGGGTTCGTTCGGCAGGGTCGCCAGCCCGGCCAGCGCGATCAGCATCACGAAGGGCGTCCACTGCCAGGTGTCGACCAGGATCAACGAGGGCAGGACGCTCTTTTCAGAATAGATCCATTGCAGCGGGCCGACGCCCACGCCGCTCAGCAGGTGATTGAGCACCCCGGTCTGCGGGTTCATCATGGTGACGAAGATCAGCGAGATGGCCACCGGGGTGGCGACCACCGGAAACAGCGCCAGCGTGCGGAACAGCCCGCGCCCGAAGAAGTGGCGGTTCATGACCATCGCCATCGCCACGCCCAGCACCATCTGGAAGCTGACCGAGAAAATGGTGATGAGCACGGTTCGCAGCAGCGACTGCAGGGCCCGCTGGTCACGCAGCAGTTCGAGGTAGTTGGTCAGCCCGATGAATTTCGGCGGGTTCGGGCTGGTGATCACCCAGTTGGTGAACGACTGGTAGAGCGTGTACCCCAGCGGAAAGGCGATAACCACCACCGTCAGCAGCAGCGCCGGCAGCACGAACAGGAGCGGAACGAGGTGCTGCCGGCTCCGGCCACCGGTGCGGCCTGGAGCGGCAGAGCCCGGATGCAGCGGCGGAGCGGTCACGTCACTGCTTGGCGCTGTCGAGCGCCGTCTGGAAGTCGCGGTTGGCCTGATCGAGCGCCGTCTTGCTCGCCGTGCCCTGCAGCGCCTGCACGATGGCGATGCCGACCGTGTCGCGCATCTCCTGAATCGGGGGCACTTCCGGGAAAGCGGGCTTGGCGACCTTCAGCGCATCGAAGTAGGTCTGGGCCCAGGGAATCGTCTCGAGCGGCCTGTTGGAGGCCGTCTTCCAGCTCGACTGGCGCGGCGAGGTCACGCCCTTCTCGACCAGGTTTTTGTCGAAGGCGCTGTTGGTGGCCCACTGCATGAACAGGAAGGCCGCGTCCTTGTTGGCGCTGCGCGACGAGATCGCCAGGGCGTTGAAGGTCGCCGGGGCCAGCCGGCCGGGCAGCACCGCGTAGCCGACCTTGCCGGCCACCTTCGAGGCCGCCTTGTCCTCGAGCTGGACCGCGAAGCCGATGCCGTCGTTGAACATGGCAAGCTGCTCCTGCTGAAACAGGCCCAGCACCTCGCTCCAGTTGTAGCTCACCACGCTGGGCGGAGCGTACTTCTTCAGCATGCCGCTGTACCAGTCGAGGGCCTTGACCGCCTGGGCGGTGTTGACCGTGGCGTTGCCCTGCGCGTCGACCCAGCTTCCCTTGAAGGCGGCCAGCGGAAACGCGAAGGTGTAGGCGTTGGCATTCTTCAGGCCGCGGGCGGCGTAGCCGTACATCTTGCCCGGCACGTTCAGCTTGGCGGCGGCCGCCTCCAGGGTCGCCAGATTGGTCGGCACCTTCAGCCTGGCCTGGGCGAACAGGTCCTTGCGGTAGTACAGCACCTGAACGTCGGCCTTCCACGGCAGCCCGATGATGCTGCCGTCCGCCGTCTTCACCGCGTTGCGGGCCGAAGAGAAGAAGTCGTCGAAGCGGTAGAACGGGTCCATCTTCCCGGCGACCATGTACTTGCCGAGCGGCTCGTACCAGCCGGCCTGGGAAAACCGGGCCTTCTCGACGCTCAGGCTGGAGTCGAAGACGTCCACGGTGCGGCCGCCCGAGGCGAAGTCGATGGCGAGCTTCTGGCGGGCCTGTTGCTCGGGCAGCACGCTCAGGTTGACGTCGATGCCGCTGAGCTTCTCGAACTCGCTGAGCCTGTCCTGCAGGATGTCCGACCAGGGGCTCTTGACGACGCTGACCGAGATGGTCTTGCCGGCCTGCGCCTTCCAGTTGAACCGTTGAGCTTGGCTGGTGCTGGTGCTCAGAACGATCAGCGACAGAGACACGGCCAGACCTAAGTGGATACGGGGCATACAACCTCCAGCGGAACCGGGAAGGGTGTGTCTGAACCCAGACACGACGGCGGTCAATCACGGGCGTAATGATCGGCGGAATTGGATTAAACGTACTACCTTTGTATACGGGATTGTACTTAGAATGTCAATGTATGTGGGGATGAGACGCAGGCTAAATTGACGCTTCTCGACTCGCAAAGGCGCTTCAGTGGCGACAATTGCTCTCAGCATCTCAAAACATACTTCAGAAACATCCTACCTTTCTCGACAAACCTCTTTCGACTGGCTTACACTGAGGGCGTGACCACCAAGAGCCTCAGTCGCCGCCACATGGTGCAGTCGGAACTGACGCGCCGCATCGTTACCGGCCTGCTTCCGCCGCTGTCCCGCCTGCCCACCGAGACCGAACTGGCCGAGGAGTTCGACGTCAGCCGCGTCGTGGTGCGCGAAGCCATGAAGGTGCTGGCCGAGAAGGGGCTGATCGAGATTCAGCAGGGCCGGGGAACCACCGTGAATCCGGCGGACCACTGGAATCCGATGGACCCGCAGGTGCTCAAACACCTCGGTCAGGGCCAGTCGTTCTACAGCGTGCAGTCGGAACTGCTGGAAGCCCGGATGATCTTCGAGGTGAAGCTGGCCGGCCTCGCCGCCACCCGCATGACTGCCCGCGAACTCGGCCAGATGGAAGCGCTGGTGCGGACCATGGACCAGCACCTCGACCACCCGGACGAGTTTCACCTGCTGGACGCCGAGTTCCATCAGGTGCTGATCCGGGGCGCCCGAAACGCCATCCTCGCCAAACTGCTGGAGCCGGTGCACGACCTGATCAAGCTGGGATTCAAGCAGACCATCCGCAAGCCCGGCGCCTCGCAGCAGGCCCAGGTGATGCACTGGGCGATCTACGAGGGCCTGAGGCAGCGCGACCCCGTGGCGACGCAGGAGGCCGTTCAGCGCCACCTGACCCGGGCCCAGGAGAACCTGCAGGAACTGGGCGAGTGGCTCAACCTCGAGGGCGAATCCGACCGGGCCGCGCTTCCGGCCCGAGCGCTCTCCGAGCAACCCGGCGTCTGACCAGCCTCCGGAAGAACTTCTTCATCCGGGGCTTCAGATGAACGAGTAAACATCATATCGTTCCACACTTCGCCCTGATTTTCATGGCAATTCTTACGACGCTTCATGAAGATGCATGAAAATTGGCGAAGACGAAAGACGAGTTATAGAATCTTCATATGTTCTCGGTCTTGCGCTCCTGTGGAAAGCGCTTTGTGGTTCTCGGTCACTGCGGGCGATTTCTTTCAGGTGCCCATGGCTGAACCCGTTCAGGACACCTCCATGGCCGCGCTCCACGCCCTGCCCGACTCGCTCGCCCTGCTGAACGCGCGGGGCGTCGTCACCCAGGTGAACGATGCCTGGGTCAGGATCGGCGAGGGCTATGGGTTCGACCACGTCCAAAACAGCGTCGGCACCGACTATCTTCAGCTCTGCGAGCAGGCCGCATCCTCTGGGGGCCGGGCGGCAGCGGTGGGCATCCGGGAGGTGCTCGCCGGAACGCGGCCCGAGTACCGGCTGACCTACGCCTGCCAGACGTCGCACGGAGAGCGCTGGTTTCAGATGACGGTCTGCGGTTTTCAGAGCACGGAGCGTCAGGCCCTGGTGATCCACCACGACGTCACCGCGCTCAAACGGGCCGAGCAGCACGCGGAACAGGCCGTTTCCGAGACCCAGTGCCTCCTGAACAACCTCGCCGACGCGTATTTCACGCTGGATACCGACTGGACGGTGCTGTCGACCAACGCCCGCGTTCAGGACGTGCTGCGGCAGATGGGCGTGACCGGCGGGCTGGAAGGTCGGACGCTGTGGGCAGTTTTTCCCGAGCTGATCGGCAGCGAATTCGAGCGGCGGTGCCGGCGGGCGCTCCGGACGCAGCAGTCGGTCATCTTCGAGGCCACCCTTCCCAGAATCCACACCTGGGTCGAGGTGCGAGCGTACCCGTCCTCGGCCGGGCTGGCCCTGTTCTTTCAGGACGTCGGGCAGCGGAAGGCGGCCGAGGTGAGGCTGGTCGAGAGCGAAGCCCAGTACCGCCGGGTGGTGGAGAGCATCCACGAGGGTCTGGTGACGGTCGACCCGGGCATGCAGTTCACCTACGTCAACCCTCAGATGGCCAGGATGCTGGCGTACAGCCTCGACGAAATCGTCGGGCGTCCGGCCACCGACTTCGTTCATCCGGACGCCGCCCTGGCGCTGAGCAGCCTGTTCGAGCGCCGCCGGCAGGGCATCAACGACCGGTACGAGACCTGCTGGGTGAGAAAGGACGGCCGGCCGGTGTGGCTCGAGGTTTCAGCCGTGCCGCTCCGGACGGCCGAGGGAGAGTTCCTCGGCTCTCTCGGCGTCATGACCGACATCACCGAGCACAAGCGGCTCCGGCAGGAGCGGACGTTGATCCTGGAGAGCATCCGGGACGGGTTCTTCGCGCTCGACACGGCGTGGCGCTTCACCTACGTCAACACGCAGGCGGCCACGCTGCTGCGCACTTCGGTCGAGGCGCTATTCGGTCGCTCGGTCTGGGAGGTGTTTCCCGAAACGCTGGGAACGGAGGTCGAGACCCAGTACCGCCTGGCCGCCGAAGAGCAGCGGACCGTGCAGTTCGAGATGTACTTCGAGCCGTTCCAGTCGTGGTTCGAGGTGCGCGCCTATCCGTCGGAAGAGGGGCTGACCGTCTACTTCCAGAACATCGACCAGCGCAAGGCCGACGAGCTGAGAACCCGCGAGAAGAACAGCATTCTGGAGATGATCGCCCGCGAAGCGCCACTCGAGGAGGTGCTCGGAGCGGTCTGCCTGATGGTCGAGCACCAGCTGCCCCGGGCCATCTGCAGCGTCACCCTGCACCACGAGGGCTACCTGTACACCGGGGCCGCACCCAGCCTGTCGGGGGTGCTCAACCGCGCGCTGGACGGCATGCCGATCAGCCACCTGCAGGGCGCGGCGAGCGTGGCCAGCGCCACAGGCGAGCTGGTGGTGGTCGAGGACGTCGCTACGCACCCGGCGTATGCCGAGTTGAAGGACGTGCTCGAACCGTTCGGCATCCGGGCGGCGGCCGCGCTGCCCGTCCACGGTCAGGAGGGAACGCTGCTGGGCGTGGTGCTGCTCTACCACACCCAGGTCGGCGCGTTCACGGCCGTCAGCCTCGAGATGCTGCAGAAGGCCCGGCGGCTGGTGGCGATCGCGGTCGAACGCCACCAGCTGTCTCAGCGCCTGATCCGGCAGGCGCTCTACGACCCGCTGACCCAGCTGCCCAACCGGACGCTGTTCGCCACCTCGCTCGAGCAGGCATTGCTCGCCGCCGAGCGGGAGGAACGCTCGGTGGCCGTGCTGTTCATCGACCTGGACGACTTCAAGGCGGTCAACGACACGCTGGGCCATCTGGCCGGCGACGAGGTGCTGCGCCTCGCGGCCGAACGGCTGGCCACCTGCATTCGCAAGGCGGACCTGCTCTCCCGGCTGGGTGGAGACGAGTTCACGGTGCTGATCGCCCGGGGCAGCCAGGAAGACGCCATGCAGGTGGCGGAGCGCATCCAGGCGGCCTTCGAGGCCCCGATGACGTTCGGGGGTCACCAGCTGTACGTGCGGGTCTCGGTCGGGATCAGCATTTCTCCGCAGGGCGGGCGGGACGCCGAAACGCTGCTGCAGCACGCCGACAGCGCCATGTACCGCGCCAAGCACCGGAAGCTCGGCTCGGTGGTGTACGCGGCCGAAATGAACCTCGGTGCGTTCGAGCGCATGCAGCTCAAAGCGCTCCTGAACCGCGCCGTCGAGAACAGGGAGCTGGTGCTGCACTACCAGCCGCAGTACCGGCTGTCGGACGAACAGATCGTCGGCGTCGAGGCGCTGGTGCGCTGGAACCACCCGCAACTCGGCATGGTGTCTCCGATGGACTTCATTCCGCTGGCCGAGGAGACCGGACTGATCGTCCCGATCGGCACCTGGGTGCTGCAGGAGGCGTGCCGACAGGCGGTCGCCTGGCAGCAGGCCGGACTCTCCCCCATCCGGATGGCCGTGAACGTGTCGGCCCTGCAGTTCGACCGCGCCGATTTCGTGACCCAGGTGGCCGGGACCTTGCAGGACAGCGGCCTGGACCCGGCGCTTCTGGAACTGGAACTCACCGAGCGGGTGGTGATGGGCGACCTCGGCGAGACCACGCGCAAGATGCAGGCGCTGATGCGGTTGGGAGTGACGCTGTCGATGGACGACTTCGGCACCGGGTACTCGAGCCTGTCGTACCTGGCCCGGCTGCCGCTGAACGTCCTGAAGATCGACCGTTCGTTCGTCGAGCAGATCCATACGTCTGTGGCGTCGTACCAGATCGTCAAGGCCATCGTGGATCTGGCCGCCGGGCTGGGCCTCAAGACCGTCGCGGAAGGCATCGAGACCCCGGACGAGCTGCGGGCGCTCAAGGAACAGCGGGTGACGCTCGGCCAGGGCTACCTGCTGAGCCGGCCCCTCCCGGCCGACCGGCTCTCATCTCTGCTGGGCCAGAGTGTGCAGGACATTTAACAGGCCCAGGGACAACCACACCCGGAGTGCCGACCGTCCGCGTCAGGCTGGCCGCCCCGAGCCAGGGTGGTTCCGCCGGATGCCCCAAGGGTTCTCGAACAAGCGAGGCACACAGATGGATGCTGGGGCTCTGAGCGGCCGGCGAATCCAGCGCCTCACCCGGCGTTCTCGTACGCGGCTGAAAGAATCGGCAAGCAGGACCGACGGTGTGCCTGTGTCCGGAACGTTCCAAGGTTCTCCCAGCTCTCTGAAGAGCGGGCCGGGGCCGTACCCAGCGCCTCTCAGCCGGGGTACCTGTTCGACCTCGGCCGAGCACGACATGTTGCGCCGGCCGGGCTCAGGCGGCCCGGTACACTCGGAAGGTGAACCAGGCCTCTCGACCGCGCCGTGCTCTCTCGCTGCAACGCTGGTCTGACCGTGAAGCGGCGCGCATCAGGGACAGTTTCCTCGGTTCTCAGCTGCCCTCGGCGGCACCGACCCTGTCCTGGCGCCCGGTCGCGGCCCTGGTCCTGGCCGGCCTGGTGCTGTCGGGCTACGTGTCGATCCTGCTCCTCGGTGTCTGAAGTCTCGGGGCCACCGTGCGCGCGCTCGACGTCAACCCGGTTCAGGTGGGGGTCTACGCCTTCCTGAGCGTGCTCTGCCTGACCTTCGGCTGGCTGGCCCGACCGAAGTTCAGGTCCAGGGACGATCAGGCCATTACGCCTCAACAGGTGCCGGAGCTTCACGCGCTGATCACCGAGGTGGCGGCCCGCCTGCACGCCCCCGTGCCCCGGATGCTGAGAATCAACGGCGACGTGAACGCCTTCGTGACCCGTGAGGGGTTTCCGCCCCGCTTCCCCCTCACGCTCGGCCTGCCGCTGGTGTTCGCGCTTCATCCCCAGGAACTTCTGAACCTGCTGGCGCACGAGTTGGCCCACGAGGTGAACGGCGACCCGCTTCGCGGCCAGTGGATCGCGTCGGCCATGAACGTGCTGGTCGCCCTGCAGATCGCCCTGTCCCCGGACCGCTGGGACGCCGGGGGCATCGGCTTCCTGGCCAACGGGGTCCGGTGGGTCCTGGTGCTGCCGGTTCTGGGGCTGCTCTGGCTGTTCGATGTGTTGCTCGGGGAGGCCAGGCAGCGCGCCGAGTACCGGGCCGATCTGCTGGCCGCGTCCATTTCCGGCAGTGAGGCCGCCGTCTCCGGGCTCGACAAGCTGCACTTCGCCGACCTGCTCGAATTCGCCCTGCAGAAGCAGCGCAGCAATCCCGAGCGCTCCCACGCCTTCCTGGAACTGCGGCATGCCTGGGACCACCTGAAACCGGAGCAATGGGCGAGGCGCAGAACCGACGTCGCCCGGCACCGGCTGCGGCTCGACAGCTCACACCCACCGACCACCGACCGCATTGAGGTGGTGCGGTGCCACGCGTTTCCCGCCGCCCTGGTGCTGTCCGGGGAGCGTGTGCGGCGCATCGAGAGCGAACTGACGCCCTTCGTCGCCCGCATCGAAACCGAGGCCTACGACGTCTTCCGCGAGAGGTACAGCCGGGACTGAGGCGTGCGGCTCCAGACGACAGGCGCGTCAGTGAGGGGAACACGCAGCATGCCTGGTGGCCGGAGAACGTCAGAAGTCATTCCAGGAACTGGAGCACGCGCCGCCTCAGAAGACCCGCGGCGTCCTCGTCGTGGTCGGGCAGGCTGGTGTCCGCGAACAGGTGCCGGGTTCCCGGATAAAGAAACAGCGACCCAGTCACAGCGTCCGTCAACTCCCTGGCCGCCGCGGCGTCCTCCTCGAACCACGGATCGTGCTCCATGGCGTGCACCTGCACGGGTACGCCTTGAGGCCACGTACCGAAGGTGGAGATGGGAAAACAGGCGTGGAACAGCAGCGCCCCCACCGCGCCCGGCCGCGTCTGGGCGAGCCGCTGCGCCGGCAGAACGCCGAGCGAGAACCCGGCGTAGACGAGGCTGTCCGGCAGGCCGTCCGCCGCCCGGGCACCGGCGTCCGCGAGGTGCTCGAACCCGATCTGCCTGGCGTAGGCGAGCCCATCGTCGAGCGTGCCGAAGGTGTGCCCCTGATAGAGATCGGGGGTATGCACGGTATGCCCCGCTTCCCGCAGCGCCTCGGCGAACGCGACGACTCCCGGCGTGAGGCCCTGGGCGTGATGAAACAGGAGAATCTCGCTCATGCCGAATAACATATCCCCAATTCACGACAGTTCCTGACGCCTTTTCAGCGCGGAGTCTGTAGGAGGTGTGGCGGCATCTGATGCGAGAAGTGCTCTGACCGGGTAAGCTCGGCGAGCAGTGAATCGGCACCTCTTTGGGCCATCCGACCACCAGCCACCGAGTGCGGCCATTCCGGCCGATGGGAGCAGAGATGAATCTACGGCAGTCGTTCACCTCGTGGAGCTTCGCCGACCGTGGCACCGAGACCGACGCCCTGCTCTCGGGCGCGGCGAGCATCGGGTATGCCGCTGTGGAACTCATACCCGAGGCCCTGTGGGGCCGGGCACGGCACTTCGGCCTGCAGATCTTGGCGATGAACGGCCACGCCTCCATCGAGGAGGGTCTCAACCGCCGCGCCCACCACGACCGGATCGTGGGCGAACTCGAACGCAACGTCCGTCTGGCCGCCGCGCAGGGCGTGCCCAACCTGATCTGCTTCAGTGGCAACCGGAACGGGCAGGCGGACGCCGAGGGCGCGTCCATCACCGCCGAAGCGCTGCGCCGCGTCTCCACGGCCGCCGAGAACGCGGGCGTCACGCTGGTGCTGGAGCTGCTCAACAGCCGGGTCGATCACCCGGATTACCAGTGCGATCACCTGCAGTGGGGCGCGGACGTGATCGATGCGGTCGCCTCGCCCGCCGTCAAGCTGCTCTACGACGTCTACCACGCTCAGGTCATGGACGGTGACCTGATCCGGAGCATCCAGACGCGCCACGCCGCCATCGGCCACTACCACACCGCCGGCTGTCCGGGCCGCCACGACCTCGACGAGACCCAGGAGATTCAGTATCCGCCGGTACTGCGGGCCATCGCCGCCACCGGGTTTGCCGGCCACCTGGCCCACGAATTCGTGCCCAGGGGCGAGCCGGTGCAGGCGCTGCGGGCCGCCTACCTGCTGACCGAACAGGCGGTCGCCTGAAGGGGTGACCAGGGTGGGGAGCCATGTTCTCCCCCGAGGCGACCGGCCACGTGAAGTTGCCCTACACCGTGCCCGACTTCTTGGACTTCTTCGCTGCGGAAGCCTTTCGGGCGCGCCCAGGGGTTGCCTTTCTGCCAAGCTTGGTCGGTTTATCGAGCGGTGCACCGCCGCGCGCCCTGGCTGTCCAGCGGCCCTCCAGCAGCTCGGCCAACGTGTCCGGACCGAGGTCGGCCGGCACGAGTTCGGTCGGCAGCGGCACCCGTCTGCCGCCCGACACCAGCACCGCGCCGTCCCGGCCTGCCCTGAGCACCGTGCCGGGGAGGTGGGGCAACGGCAGCACCGGAATATCGTCCTGCGCCCGGCCGATCACGCCCTCCAGGCCGTGGGTCCAGAAGCGCGTCAGGTACTCGGTGCGCGTCAGGGTCCCGGCGGCCACCTCGTCGAGGCCCGCCTCCATCCCTGCGGTGAAGTCGGGCCGCGTCACCTCCGGCACCTGCCGGGCCAGATAGGTGGCCACCAGCAGTCCGGTGGCGCTGAGCGCCAGCTGACGGCCCTGGAGCCGGGCGTAGTCGCGGGTCTGCAACGTCTGGATGGTCTGGGCGTAGGTGCTGGGCCGCCCGATTCCGGCCTTCTCCATCGCCTGCACCAGCGTGGCCTCGGTGAAGCGGGGGGGGGCGCTGGTCTTCTTTCCTTCGGGTGGCAGGGCGCTCAGGGGCACCGTCTGTCCCTCGGTCAGGGTCGGCAACCGCTGATCGCCCTGCTCGTCGTCGTCACTCTGGAGCAGCGCGGTGAAGCCCGCCTCCTTCAACACCCGGCCCTGCGCCTGCAGGGTGGCCGCTCCGCAGCCGAGCACCACCACGGTGCGGGCATACACCGCGTCGTGCATCTGGCTGGCCACCGTCCGCTGGTAGATCAGCGTATACAGCGCCAGATCGTCGCCGGACAGGCCCACGCTCTCCGGCGGGCGCCACGGCACGCCGGCCGGCCGGATCGCCTCGTGCGCCTCCTGAGCATTCTTGTTGCGCGTGGCGTACTGCCGAGGGGCACCGGGAACGGCCGCCTCTCCGAACAGCCGCACGGCCTCCTTTCTCGCTTCCGTCAGCGCCTCGTCACTCAGGGCCGGGCTGTCGGTGCGCATGTAGGTGATGTAGCCGCCGTCGTAGAGCCGCTGCGCCGTGTCCATCACGCCCTTGGCGCTCAACCGGAGTCGGCCTCCGGCCTGTTGCAGCGTGCTGGTGGTGAACGGCGGGGCCGGCCGGGTGCGGGTCTCGCTCTGGGCGACCTTCAGCACCGTGGCGTCCTTGCCGTCGAGGTAGCCGCACAGCGCCCTGGCCTGCTCGTCCGTCATCATCAGCACGTCGGCGCCGTCTTTCAGCACGCCGTCCTGTGTGAAGTCGCCGGCCTTCGAGAGCGCCTGACCGTCCGGTCGCTCGCGGGTCTTCAGGTGGGTGACGGTCGCCAGAAAGCCGGGGCGGGTCTTCACCCGCGCGCGGATCAGCCAGTAGGCGCCGGGGGTGAACTTCATCCGCGCCATCTCGCGCACGGCCAGCAGCATCAGGGCCGCGCTCTGCACCCGTCCGGCGCTGAGCCTGCTGCCGACGGTCGTCCAGAGCAGGGGACTGACACGGTAGCCGACCAGCCGGTCGATCACCCGCCGGGCCTCCTGCGCGGCCACCAGCGCGAGGTCGATCGGACGAAGGGCGTTGACCGCGGCCTGCAACGCCTTGCCGGTGATCTCGTGAAAGACCATCCGCTGCGCGTCCTTCAGCCCCAGCACCTGGGCGAGGTGCCAGGAGATACTTTCGCCCTCTCGGTCGTCGTCGGAGGCCAGGATCACCCGGTCGGCCTTCCTGGCCAGCGCCTGCAGCTGCTTCACCGTGGCCTGCTTGCTGCCGGGCACCACGTAGATCGGGCGAAAAGTCTGGGGGTGAACCCCGAGCGTGGCCCACGGTTCGCCCCGGTAGCGCTCGGGAATCTCGTCCCGGCTGCCCGGCAGGTCACGGACGTGGCCGAGACTGGCCTGAACGGTGTAGCCGGCGCCCAGGTACCCGGCGATCTTTCTGGCCTTGGCAGGCGACTCGACGATCACGAGTGTGTTCACGGCCCACGCACCTCCCCTGGAACGGTTGCCGACAGTATGCCAGGGCACCGGAGGAGCGAAAGAGAGTCAGTGCCCAGGGTTCGCGCAGTGGTGGCTGCGGGGCCGGAGCTCACGCCAGGCCGCTCCGCCCCGATTCAGCGCCCGACCCGGCGTTCCAGTTTGTGGCGGTACATTCGCCGGTCGCTGACCCGCAGCAGGTCGCCGGGCGTCTGCGCGTCCTCGGGAAAGCGTGCCACTCCGGAACTCGCCCCCGCGCTGGAAAAGCCCTGCTGACGCACACGGGCCAGTACCGCCTCCAACCGCGCCTCGATGAACTGGTCGACCAGCGGCTCGGTGCTAATCAGGGCGAATTCGTCTCCCCCCATCCGGTAGGCCCGGCCGACCCGCCCGAACTCGGCGGCCATGCCCTCGCCGAAGGCCCGCAGCACCCCGTCTCCGCCGTCGTGCCCGAGCGTGTCGTTGATCTTCTTGAGGCCGTCGAGGTCGAACGACAGTACCGCGAGCCGGGCGTGTTCGTCCGCCCGCGCCACCATGAAGGCCGTCTCCAGGTCGGCCTCGAAGGCGCGGCGGTTGGCGAGGCCGGTGAGGCTGTCGGTCAGGGCCATGCGCTGCATGTCCTGGGCGGTTTGCTCCGCGAACTGCCGCGCCAGTTCCAGCTCCCGGGTCCGCTCGACCAGCAGCTGCTCGAAGACGGCCAGCACGTGGCTGGCGTCCTCCTGAGCAAACGGCAGGTCGTCCGCCGACCCAATGTTCGTCCAGTGGCCCGCAGCATCGGCCGCGTCGTCCGGCGAGGCGAGAACCCACCTGGCCGTCTCGATCACCTGCGGATCGAAGTGGGTCCCGGTCTGCTCGGTGATCTCCCGCATGGCCTCCTGGGGCGTCCAGGCCCGCTTGTAGGGACGGGCCTGGGTCAGGGCGTCGAAGACGTCGGCCACCGCCACGATGCGTCCACTGAGCGGAATCTGCTCGCCCGACAACCCGCGCGGGTAGCCCTGTCCGTCCCAGCGTTCGTGGTGTGTCAGGGCGATCTCCTCGGCCAGCCGCAGCAGTTCCGAGCGTCCGCCCGAGAGGATGCGGGCACCGATCAGGGTGTGCGTCTGCATCTGGGCGTACTGCTCGGTGTCGAGCTTGCCCGGTTTGAGCAGCACCGTGTCGGGGATGCCAATCTTCCCGACGTCGTGCAGCCGGGCAGCGATGCCCAGAATGCCGGCCCGTTCCTCAGACCAGCCCAGGGCCCGCGCGATGCGGGCGCTCGCCCGTCCCACCCGGCGGGTGTGTTCACCGGTGGTGTCGTCGCGGTACTCCGCGGCCATCGCCAGCCGGGTGACCACCTCGTGCTGCGCGCGCGCCAGTTCCGCGGTGCGCTCCTGCACCAGCTGCTCGGCCGCCCGGCGCGCCTCCTGCTCGACCTCGGTGCGCATCCGGTAGACGGCCGCGTCATGCTGGGCGCGCTCGACCTCGAACTGAACGCTCAGGTTCCGGTTCTGCCGGTCGCGGTCGGCATCGAACAGCTCGCGCTCGATCCGCCGCAGCTGCGTGAAATGCTCGAGCGCCTCCCGGTACCGCCCCTCGGCCTGGTGTCCCTCGGCCAGCGCCTGATGCACGGCCGCCTCCTCGCGCGGCAGCTGTACCTGCCGGGCCAGGACGAGCGCGGCGTTCAGTTCCTCGAACGCCGGGGCGTACTCCCCCGCCCCCAGATGCAGCTGCCCCAGGTGCAGGCGGGCGTCGAGTTCGCCCTGGGTGTCGCCGATCTCCAGCGCGATCTCCAGGGCCTGACGGTGCGCCGCGCTGGCCTGCGGCGTTGCCCCGGTCCGTTCGTAGAGCGAGCCCAGGCTGTCGAGGGCCGAGAGTTCACCTGCACGGTAGCCGGCCTGACGGCTCAGCCGCAGGGCCGTCTCCAGGTGCCCGAGCGCCTCCTCGTGCAGACCGTCGTCCAGGCAGAAGGTGCCCAGGTTCACCTGCGCCGTGGCCTGGATGACCGGATCGCGGCTGGCGTCGGCGGCAGTGCAGGCGGCGCGCATCACATCGGTCGCCAGGGTGCGGTCCCCCTGCTGGTGGTGCACCCGGGCGAGGTTGAGCAGGATGAACGCTTCCGAGCGGACGTCGTTCAGGTGCTCCTGATACAGCCCGTAGGCCCTCGACAGGCTGCCGACCGCTTCCGGGTACTGCCC
>Ga0160427_10000218_pt1 | contig 38152 bp, 52 predicted proteins | sample SolpanmetagenomL_FD_108194 | JGI IMG/M metagenome (GOLD analysis project Ga0160427, IMG submission 108194) | Solar panel surface microbial communities from Lawrence Berkeley National Laboratory, California, USA - L | ecosystem: Engineered > Built environment > Solar panel > Unclassified ...
GCCGCACGCTTACGCAAGTACTTCGGGGCTAGCGGCTACTGACTAGCCGGCCGGCGCGGGCATGAAAAAGCCCGCCGGGGCTACCAGCGGGCTACTGCCAAAATAGTTAGCAGAGAAGGAGGGTCAGGGAACCCGTCCCGTAAACGATTAATAATTAGCAGCTTGCTCGCCTTGCTGTTGGGTTTGTAACTGATTACGACACCCGCTATGGTGCCAGACGGGCAACTGAGTAGCCTAGCCCGCGGCGATTAACCGACCGGCCCGCGGGCCGGTCGGTACTAAGCCATGCAGGGCTGCTTCCAGGCTACCCCCGAACTTTCCCAGTTCAGCGTTTAGGTAGGCAACCAACGCCTTGTATTTGGCTAGCTGCTGCGCCTGGGTATTTATCTTCTCGTTTTGCTCCTCGATTTGCTCGCGCAGCACCACGTTTTCAAATTGAGCCAGGTTCTCAGCTTCTGGGGCATCGGCCGGGGCTACCCGGCGGGCGGGGCTTGCTGGGCTCAGGAACACAGAAGCATCCGTGCCTAGTGCTTCGGCTAGTTTGCTCAGCGTAGCGCGCCGGGGGGCATCAATTTCATCGTTCTCTATGCGCGAAATCTGTGGGCGGCTTACGCCCGACTTTTCGGCTAGCTCGTCCTGCGTCATACTTTTCGCCTCTCGCATGGCAGTAAGTTGCTGACCTAGTGTCTTTTCCATAACAGTGAAAAAATAGTGAGCAATTAAGTTTGTAAAGCTTGTACGCCTTTGTATCTTTGGTGAATCTTTTAGCGTTCTAAGGCCGTGCGCCTTTGCCTTTTTAACTACAAGGCACTACAAAGGTTGCAAAGAAATATTTATTCTACCACTATGCCTCACACAAAAAAAATAGCGCCAGCTACGCCGCAGCCCTCTTACGAGGCTGAAATGAGCGCTTTGCGAGAAAGGCTAGCCGGCCGGCCGTACGCAAAAGATATTCACAATTTGCTCCCAGAGTGCTCAAAAAGCCACATTCGTAACGTTATGAATGGCCGTTGTAGCAATCCGCTCGTGCTGGCAGCGCTCAAAATAGTTGTGCGAAAACTGGACTCCAGTGCTGAGCAGGCAAAAAATCGGTTATCAGAATTAGAGATGCAGCTCGAAGATTTAGGGCTCGCAGTGTAGGGCTGAAAAAATTTTGCCCGCCTTTGCATCATTTGTACGCTTTTGTAGTATAGATTTGCAAAAGATTCAAAACGCACAAAACGCACCCACTTCCATGCACCTCGACGACTTCACCACCGCCGCCCTGGCCCTGCTGGCTGCCGCTGGCAAAACTGATTTTGAAGTAGAAGCCCAGACTTCGCGCAAGCGCAGCGGCGCCTACCAGTTCTGGCTCACCACCTGGGACCCATCCGCCGAGCGCAACCCGCTCGACTGCCACTTCAGCCTCGACTACGGCGACACGGCTGATGAGGTGCTGGGGTTGCTAGCCGCCCGGCTGCACGTGGCTTATCCGCTTTTGCCTGTGGTATTCGCCACGCAGCAGCAGAAAGAGGATTTGCAGCGCCTCTACAACAGCTTCTATTGCAAGCGCTGGGAAAAGACCAAGATGCTGCTCAACCTCGACCGCTACACCCAGGCCCAGGCCGCCGAGATGCTAGCCGATGGGTCGCTTTCCTTCCGGCAGGAGCTGCGGCGGCGCGAAGCTGCCAGCCGAGGCATGGCCGTGGTGGGCTCGGCCGAGATGGTCCAACCCCCTGCCGCCTAGTCTTCCCCTCTCACGTCTTCGCTGCCCGCCCCATGCTGTCTTTCGCCTCAATTCCGGCCCCTGTCGTGGGCTTAGCCGCCGAACAGCTGCTAGCCAGCGGCCGGGAGTGCGCTATGCACCGCGCCGCCGCCCGCCTTATTCTCAAAAGCCTCTGCCAAGAACGCTTGGCGTGGGCGTGGCGATGGGCACTCAAACGAGCGAATGTCTTGAATGACTATATGCCGGCCGGCTTCGCCCTGCCGCTTGATGCCTGCGACGAACTAAGCGACCGGCACCATAAGGCCAGCCCAGTCTACCACTTCCACTAGTCTCTTTCCTCCCACCTCTCTACTGGCCTGCGTAGCCGCCTAGCCCCATGAATAACCTCTTACTGCGGGGCGTGCGCAATGCCTTGCTCATCGAAGCCGCTGCGGTGGTGCTCATCATCGGCTACCGCTACTTCCACTAACCCACTCACTTCCTGGATTATGCAACCGCCTTAAGCCGTGGCTCGCCGCCGCATTGCCAATTCCACCTCAACCGCCTACGGGCAAACTCACAAAAATCATGACAGCTTCTTTCGTTCCTGCAAACTACGTAGCGCCCACCTCAACCGGCGGCGGCAATTTCACCAAGCTCGCCGATGGCGATAACAGCTTGCGCATCCTCAGCGAGCAGCCACTTATTGGCTTCGTGTACTGGGGCGCCGATGGCAAGCCCAAGCGCTCGCTCCAGCACCCTGGCCAACCCGCTGACATTCGCACCGGCCAGGACGGCAAGCCCGAGAAGGTAAAAGAATTCTGGGCTATGGCCATCTACAACATCGGCACTAAGCAAGTCGAGCTGTGGGAGGTAACACAGGCCCAAATCCGTGATGCCATCATCGGCCTGTCAAATGACTCTGAGTGGGGGCACCCTAGCCAGTACAGCCTCAAAATCAAGAAGTCGGGCAAGGGCCTCGAAACCAAATACGCCGTGATGCCGGGCAAGCCGGGGCCGCTGCCTGCTGACATTCAAGCGGTAGTCGATGCAAGCCCCGTGAACCTGATGGCCCTCATCGACGGCGGCAACCCCTTCGACACGCAGCCAAAGCCGGGCGCCGCGCCCACGCCTGAGCAGGCCAAGAACCTGGCGCCAGTAGACGATAACGACCTGCCTTTCTAACCCATGAGCGCCAGCGAGTTCGCCGCCTGGGTGCTGCTGCACTTCGACCAAGACGTGTGGCTGACCGAAGCCACGCTTCAGCGGCGGCTCGCTGGCCTCAAAAACTGCCGGCTGACCGCGCCGGCCCTGCTGACCGCCCTACTACGCGCGGGCTGGCTTACGGCCCACCCGACGCACCCAGCTACCTACTGCCTGGCTAGCGTGTGCTGGCTGTCGGAAAAACCAAAAGCCGCTAAGGATACGACCCCTAGCGGCTCTCAATCAATTGCCCATTCATAATTCAGAGCTCACAAAGTTATGACTACTCAGGACAAAGACAAGCTTATCGCTAAGCTTCAAGAAGCTACCTCAGAAAATGAGGCCGGGCGGCACGGTGTAGCCAATATGTTAATACAGGATGCTCGCGCCATTCTTTACAGCCAGCCCGCGCCCGCCAGCGACGAGGTGCTGGCTGAGGATTACAATACCCGACCAGGTGGTGGCGGGCTGGGTGATGTTCCCACTTTTAGCGCAGTAGCCAAGGCCGTAAGTTATTTGTATATCCAACTGCCTGAACAAGTTGCTGATGATGTAAACGCAAAATTTAATGCGTTCATCGGCGCCGTGGTTACCGAGCGCACCGCCCTGCTGGCCCGCGTGTGGCAGGCCGAGGCACATAATAAGCAGCTAGTGGATGCTTGCGCCACTGTCGGCAACCATTATAGTGAGCTGATAGCAGAAGCACCGAAGTGGATAGCGGCTGAGGAAGGGTTGCCGGAGCGAGACTTGCCGGTATTATTCTGTATTGAATCAGGTGCCAAGAAGGTTGGTGCTTATACACTTGTGCGTTACTCCGCAACATTTCACGGGCCGCCATTAGAACGCTGGGAATGGGAAGTGAATAGCGAAGAAGGGTATGAGCCTGAGAGTGTAACCCACTGGCAACCACTACCCGCTGCCCCAACGGTGAAAGGAGGCCAGCCCAATGCTTAGCCCCGCCGTTCGCACCGCTGCCCAGCCCCAGCCTACCCGCCAACTCAGTGCCGCCGCGCGGTGGGTGCTGACCCGCCTGCTGGCCATCCTAGCCCTTGCCATCCTCGGCACGGCCCTCTGGCCCGACGGGCAGACGCGGCCCCTTTCCTACTGTCAACCGGAGCCCGCTCCTACAGCAGCTACCTATGCTTTCTGATTTCACCGTCGTAGACCTCGAAACCACTGGCCTCGACCCTTTCACCGGCCGCATCACCGAGATTGCTGCCCGCCGCTACCGCAATGGCAAGCTGGCTGGCGCGCTGGCAGTGCTGGTGAAAAGCGACGTAGCGCCCGAGCCCGATGCCGTAAAGCTGAACGGCCTGACCGCCGACACGCTGGACCGCCACGGGCTGCCTGAAGCCGAGTGCCTGAGCAAGCTCATGCTGCTGCTTGGTAGCTCGGTGTTGGTGGCCCACAATGCAGCCTTTGAAGTGAGCTGGCTGCACCAGGCTAGCCAGCGAGCGCTGGGCGTAGACTTTACCAATAGCTTCCTCTGCACCAAGACACTGGCCGTGGAGCTGACGCCTGGCCTGCGCAGCTATGCGCTGGGCAAGCTGACCGAGCACTATGGCATTCAATGGACGGGTGCCGCTCACCGGGCTATGCCCGACGTGGTGGCGACCAAGGCGCTGCTCGACCTCTTTCTAACCCGGCCCGATGTGCCTGCCGTGTGCGAGCGCCTGCTCAACTGCTGCGGCGCTAACCGGGCCGGCCAGGGCGCGCACTACCCGCTGCCGGCGGGGCTGCCTGATTATGTGAAGGAGGTGAAGCAATGAAGATGCACCAACTACCGCTTTTCGGGGCAGAAATCGCTTTGCCGGTACGCCGCGTAAGCATGGCCCCAAGCACCTGCACCTCGCTACAGGCGCGCGTTGCGCGTGAAGGTGGCGGACCAGCTTCTAGCCGTATGCAGGGTGCAGCCCCTGGCTACCCTATTGAGCATTACTATCAGGCGGTTCCTGGCTTGATGGTATCGGTGCTTTTCCCACATAAACTACCGCACTGGCCGGAGGGTGAGCGCGTGCTAACCCGCATTAGCCGAAGCCAAACCGATGGTACGCTGGCCTTTACTATAGGCGGGTACGAATACCGTCTAAGCGACTTGCCAGCGGTGCCGCTGGCCTACCCAAAGGGCCTGGGCTTTCGGCCCGGTGGCTGGGCGCTATTGGTGGCTGGTGACCTGGTTCGAGTGCAGCCTGATTCTGGCAAGCCTTTCGAGGGTACACTACTCGACACTCTTTGGATGCGTCCTGACCGTGATGAGCTAAAGCTGCGCGTTTGCACATGGCCAGACATCAGCCGCTTCGTTGTCAAAAGGGTAGCTATCGGCAATATCTACCGGATGCCTGGGGTGCTGGAAAACTTCGCCGATGAGCACGTGATGGCTCAAACATGGCTGGCTCGTCAAGTAGGAAAGGAGGTGGCCAGTGTCTAGCATTCAACTCCGCCCCTACCAAACCCAGGCCATCGCCGAGCTGCGCACGGCCCTCGCCCAGCCACATACTGCTGAAACTAAGGCCAAGATGAGTGCAGCGCGCAAAGGCCAGCCCTTTACCGCTGAGCATTGCGCCAACCTTAGTGCAGCCAATATGGGTAACAAGAATCGGCTCGGCACAGGCAGTAAGTCCCTAACCTTAAATCAATTGAATTTATGGTAAAGGCCCCACCGCCCCGCGATTACCAGCTGCAAGCAGCCAATGAAATCCGCGAAGCCTTCAAAGCTGGCAGCAAATCAGTGCTAGCCGTGCTGCCGACTGGCATGGGCAAAACCACTGTTTTTGCACTCATTGCGCAACTTGCTGTAGCAGCTGGCAGCCGCGCCTACTTTGTAGCCCACCGCACTGAGCTGGTAGCTCAAGGTCGTGAGCGGGCGGAGCTTTTTGGTCTTTCGGTAGGAGAGATTAGTGCGCAGGCCTGGAAGCATCACGGCAGGCCAGTGCAAGCAGCTATGCTGCTCACGCTCATTAATCGCCTGCCTGAGCTAAAGCCGCATGAGGCTTTCGGGCCGCGTACCCTCGTCTTTATTGATGAGGCACACCGGGCAGTAAGCGCCAGTTATGCCAAGATTATTGAAGCTGCCAAAGCAGCTGGTGCACGCATTATCGGCCTTACGGCTACCCCGTGGCGGACCGATAAAAAGCCGATGGGCTTGCAATTCGACAGCATGGTGGCGCCCATTGGTATTAGCGAAGCAATTGAGCGCGGCTTTCTGCTACGGCCTAAATACTATGCTCCACAGGCCGATGTCGATAATATCAAAATGAAGGGTAATGATTACGACACGGATGATATGTTTCGGCGTTTTAATAAACGCGCGCTTTATTCTGGTGTCGTTACTAATTACCGAAACTTCGGAGAAAATCGGCCATGCGTTTGTTATTGCATTAATGTCGAGCATAGCGAAAAAACTGCACAGGCTTTCCAGGAAGAAGGTATTAGTGCCGTGCATGTGGATGGCGAAACGCCTCCCGGCTTGCGCAAGCAAATACTGCTTGATTTTAAGGCTGGTAAATACCAAGTATTATGCAATGCCGATTTATTTACAGAAGGACTTGATGTTCCATCTATAGGTGTTTGCATTATAAATCGCAAAACCGCTAGCCTAGCGCTCTACATTCAAATGGTAGGGCGCGGGGCCCGGCCTATCGCAGGGCAAACCGAGGCCAATGACGAGGCCCGCGTGGCAGCTATTGCGGCCAGCCACAAACCCAACTTCGTGGTGCTGGACATGGGCCAGAACCTCAAGACGCACGGCTTTTGGGAGGATGAGCGTGAGTACACGCTGGAAGCGCCTGAGAAGAAACGCAAAGGCCTGACCGTCGGCACGGTGCCCGTGAAGTCGTGCCCCAGCTGCGGCGAGATGCAGCACGCCGGCCGCCGGTCCTGCCAGGGCTGCGGCTACGAGTGGCCTGATGAGCGGGGTAAGACCGAAGAGGCGGTTTTCGTGGAAATCACGCGCGTGGGGGGCTTGAGCTTCTTGCCGCCTACGGTGAAGAAGCGCCAGCGGTTCAAGGCCTTGCCGCCCGAGCTGGAGACTGTGAGCCCCTGGCAGTGGAGCCAGGAGCAGTGGGTGCAGGTTCGCCGGCTCTGCTCTTACAAACCAGGTTGGGAGAGTCATCAACTTGAATACAAGGTCAACTACCTAGGGCAAGGAAAGGAGGTGGCGGCGTGAGTCAGCTATCTCTTTTCGACGAAACCACGCCCCCGCTGCGCCTGACTTGGCAAAGCCTAGGTGCTGGCTGGGCCGTGGCGCTGATGGGTGCCTACAACCAGTCGCACTTCTGGGGTACGCCCAACGGCTGGTATCAGACAGCCTGTGGCATGCTCAATAGCGGCGGGCCAGTGCTGAAGCTCAACGGCCAGAACGAATTCATTTCCCAACCTACCCCACCAGCTGACGCCTGCCCTGATTGTGCAAAGCGCTGGTTAGCGGCTGTAGCTGCGCTCCCCACCCATGTCCATGGTTAGCCTCTTCCCCAAAATCACCGCTACCACCGGCGGCCAGCACTTGGAGCTGGCGCAGGTGCTGGCCGGCATCGCCAGTGGCCAGTGGCGTGAGGCTGTTGAGGCAGTGCGCCAGCACGAAGCTGGTAGCGACGCCTACGACGCGGCCAAGCGTGCCCTGCCCTACTTCACCCCGTCCGGCACCTTTGAGCGCCGGGCGGTGGGTGGCCTCGTCGAGCACTCGGGCTTTATGAGCCTGGACCTCGACGCCAAGCCTAACCCAGACACGGATTGGACACGTGTCCGAACCGCCATCGAAGCTGACGAGCACACCTACGCCGTATTTACCAGCACCGGCGGTGTGGGGCTGTGCGTCATCGTGCCGGTGCCGACCACCCACCACCTAGCCAGCTTTCGGGCGCTGGAGGCCTACTACGCCGAGCGCTTTAGCGTGCGCATCGACCAAAGCTGCAAGGATGTGTCACGGGCCCGCTTCGTGAGCTACGACCCGGCCCTGCGCATCAACGAAGGTGCCGAGACCTTTGCCGAGCTGGTAGAGGATACCAAGCCTAAGACTACCCCGCCCCGCGCCCAGCCGGTCGAGCCAGCAGCGCCCGTGCGTGACTTCGAAGCCGATAAAATTGCGGTGGCAGTCGGCATGATTCGAGATGCTGTAGATGGTGGCAAACACAAAAAGGTGGCAGATGCTGGTTACCTCTTAGGCGGCTATATCGCTAGCGGCTTCGTCGATGAGCAGCGAGCATTTGATGCACTCATGAGTGCTGTGCTGGCAAAAGAGAACGTGACCAGTGTCAAAAATGCGGAGGAAGCCATCCGCTCCGGCTTTCGCAAGGGCGCCGAGTTTCCACTGTTGCCTACTTCTACTCGGCTCTATGTGCGTGAGCGGCGTGCCGAGGGCATGGGTGCCGATGCTATCACGGCAGGACTAGCTGCCCGCGAAGGCATTAGCTCTACTTTACTAGCCCCAGCGGTAAGTAACATCTTCTTGAATGTAACGCCTGAGTTACTCACCTTCTGGAAGAAAAAGCCTACGCCCAAGCGTGATGGCTATAAGCTCGACCTTGACCGTGATAAGCTGCTGGCCTGGTTACACGCCGAAGGGTTTCGCGCTATGCCCGATGGCAAGGATGTGCTGCTGTTGCGGGTGCTCGACAACATCGTTTTCCCGATGGAGCGGCCAGCCATCAAGCATCATGTGCGGGCGTTCGTGCGCACGCTGCCCGATGAGTTCGACGAGGACCTGACGCCCGACCGCATCATGGACTTGCTACTGACTCAGCTACGCGGGGCCTTCGACCAGGAACTGTTGCATTTGCTTGAGCCACTTACGGGCGAGTTCGTGCGGGACAGGGCCACCAGCTGCTACACGTTTTTTGAAAATTGCTGGGTAGAGACCACAGCCGCCGGACGCACCCCGCGCCCCTACGCCGAACTACCTGGCCTGATTCACGCCAGCCAGCGCCGGACGCACCCCTTCGTGTGGCTCAACGATGATGCGGCAAAGCAGTGTGACTTCTTCACTTTTACCCAGCGGGTGACCGGTGACTCGGCCGAACCGCTGAGTCAACTACAGCGCGCCTTGGGCTACCTCAGCCATTCCTATAAGGACATCACTAATGCCCGTTGCGTGATTTTTATGGATAAAATCGGCGAGGTAGGCAAGAGTAGTGGCGGCACAGGCAAAGGTTTGCTGATGCAGGCAGTGGCCCAGCTGGTAGAAGTAGCAGAGCTCAAAGGCGAAACGTTCGACCTGCGCGATGCCTTCCGCTACGAGGAAGTGAGTGACACGGCCAAGGTGGTATTCTTCGACGAGTGGCGCCCGCAGCGCAACCCACTAACGGTGCTATTCTCGGAAATCACAGGCGGGCTGCCCATCAACCGCAAGTACCAGGCTAAGAAAACCATACCTTTCAAGGATTCACCTAAATTCTCTATTGCCACCAACGACGTGGTGACGGGGGATGATGACAGCACGCTACGCCGGCGGGTAGATATCGCCCTGACTAAACGCTACTCTGCTGAGTTCACGCCGAAGGATGAGTTTGGCACTGGCTTCTTTGGCGAGTACTGGGACTCCGCCGAGTATAACCGTTTTTTCAACTTGGCCCTGATGTGGGTCCAGGATTACCTGGCCAATGGCCTGCTGCTTTTGCACGATGAGAGCATCGCCGCGCGCGGCCTGGTGCAGGATGTAGGCGTGACCTTCCACGAGTTCGCCACCGACCTCTGGCAGCTGGCCCAGGCCCAGGCGGCCGAGGGCAAGGACGCTCCGCTGTGGCTCGACGAGGTGCTGGAGGCTTACCAGAAGCAGACTGCCGACAAACGCCTTACGGCCATCACGCTGGGCAAAAAGATGACGCAGTACGGCTTCGTGAAGGTGAGGAATGCGGCCCGCCGCTACGGCGACGACAAACGCTTTAAAACCTACTTCGCACTGCCCGGACAGGAGGAAAAACTAACCCTCGAATTGTAGGCACCAAAAGTAGGCACCACCCAAAAACCGCCTTAGCGCACTAGTAAGGGCATTTTTTTAGGGGTGGTGCCTACTCTGGAGTAAGCACCAAAACTTTCTCTATAGTGAATAACACCCCTTATTATTAATTATATCCTATTTCAAACGCGAGTAACTAAGTAAAATACAAAAAATAAAATTATAGTAAAAGGTTTTGGTGCCTACTCTAAAGTAAGCACCAAGCCCAAAAAACACCCTTTAAAATATCGCAAACGCGGTTTTTCCTGGTGCCTACTTTCTGGTGCCTACTTTTTTAACCATCTAAATCCATGAAATACCAAGCCATCCCAACCCATTTTCTAGCCAATGATGAGCTAGTAGATTTTTTACTGAGCAACGGCTACAAAGAGAGTTTCAAAGATGTGGAGGAAGGCGCCCGGCTGTTCGTGGGGCCAGCTCGTCGAGAGGTCTACTTCGTCAGCATGGGTGGTGGGCTTATGCTCTATACCCCAAAGAGTGGCTACAACTGCGGGCCAGCCATTGCCTCAGTAGCTCTGCTCTTTTGGATGCAGCAAAACCCAGAGAACGTTGGGCAGCGCGAAGTGATGGACTTGTTGACTCGGGCCGAAATATTCTACCGCGCATCATAATGGCCGCCCCCTTCACGCCCCTCACCGGCCCCGACTTTGGCCAGGCTACTACGGCCCCCGAGTCCCGCTACATCATGCCCACCCCCGAGGCGCAAGCCCTATTCTCCGAGGCCCGCCTGGGTCAGGAATGTGGGCTGTGGCTGCAGGACTATAACCGCGCTGCCTACCGCGTTTTCTTTCACATCCCTAACGGCGGCCTACGGACTGCTGTGGAAGGCGCCAGCTTCAAGGCCCAGCACGCCAAGGCGGGGGTGCCGGATTACTTCTTGGCGTGGCAAAAAGATGATGGCGTGTGGCAGTATGCCGGCCTCTTCATCGAGCTCAAAACCCGCACTGGCCGCGTAGCACCCGCTCAGACTGCCTGGCACCAGTTGCTACGGCAGCAGGGCTACCGCTGTGAGGTGGTGCGCAGCCTGCCTGAGTTCATCAGCCTGCTAACGGAATACTTGGGATGAACCCCAGCGCCTACGTCACCCGCCCGGCGGCCCACGCCACGCCCAGGCTCATCGCCTACCGCAAGGCCTTGCTCGGCATGAAGTACCGCCCGCCCCGCAGCCAGCGGCTGCTAGCCGCCATCACAGCTGAACTGGAAAAGCGGCCTGACTACTTACCCACCACCTAGTTTCTGCCCCCATGCCGCCCGCCTACAACCCCACTGAGCACCTGCCCCCGCCCATTGATTTGCTGCCTACGCTACGCGTATGCTACATCGGCCGCGAGTACGACGGGCAGTACCGCGTTTACCTTAGCCGTGCCCTGGCCGATAAGCTGGGCTTAAAGCAACGGCAGCCAATCGACCTCATCCCGCCCTCTGGCCGCAGCCCTTACTGGCACCTGGACTTACGCCCGCAAGCCAAGCGCCGGGTAGCGTGGTATGTCGGCAGCCGCCCGCGCATCGCCAGCATGAAGTTACCTCGCGGCCTAGTAAAGCCCCAAAAGCCCCTGGTGCTAGAACTGCTGCCTGGCCTGCCCGCCTACGAAGGCTACTATCCCATGCTTCCTTCCTACCGCCTATACCCCTAGCTATGCCCAGCCTGCCACCCGCTAAGCGCCGCCCCTGGCAACCTACCCCACCCAAGCGGGAGTACGCCCCCCACGCAGCCCGCAGTCCGGAGTACAGCACCGCCCGCTGGCAGGCAGCACGACTAGCCCAGCTCAAGCGCTGCCCCTGCTGTGTGGAGTGCACCAAGCAGGGCCGCACTACGCCCGCTACAGTGGCCGACCATATCACGCCCGTGCGGCTAGGCGGTGCCTTCTACGACCCTGCTAATCATCAGTCGCTGTGCCGCCCCTGCCACCAAAGCAAGAGTGCGTCAGAGCGAACCATTCAGTCAGCCCAACCATGAAGCGATTTACTACCAGCGTTACGCACTGCGCACGGTGTGGAGGTGACCACCTAGCGGTTGAGTTCATCCCTTTTGCCTACCCACCAGCCGATACGACCCACTGGGGCACCTGCCAGAAGACTGGCGACCCCATTCTAATGGTAGTGAAGCAAGTGGAGGTGTTGGTGCCCGCAGAAGAGCCGAAAACACCCCCAAGGGGGGTGTTTTCTTCAGGCGTCGTCATCGCTAGACCGTAGCCCTGAGTCAAATTTTCACGCTGTCAGGTTAGAGTGTTTTTTCATAGATTGTATTTTACAAACATTTATTGCATTATGCCCGGCCCACCCCCCAAACCAGCCCGTCAGAAGCTCTTAGAGGGCACGCACCGCCGGGACCGCGAGGCACCGGGCGCGTTGGACTTCGACCCTACCAAGGACCTGCCAGCACCCCCAGATGACTTGCGGCCAGAGGCAGCGCAACAATGCTGGAAAGTGTGTGCGCAGGAGTTGCACGCCAAGGGCATGCTGGCGACAGTTGACCTCGCCCTGCTGCGCGCCTACTGCTATCAAGTGGCCCTGATGTTGGAGGCAGAGGAAGAGCTAGAGTTGAACGGCAAAACCGAAACGCGCCACACCGCCAACGGCTCGCACCAGGTGCGCTCGCCTTGGGTGGCCATCCTGTCGGATGCTACCGAGAAGGTCAATAAAATTGGCCAGCAATTCGGCTTTAGCCCGGCTAGCCGCACGCGCATCAGCGCACCGGAGAAACCCAAGGAAGATGCTAAAAGCGGCTTTGCCGCATTTCGTAAATGAGTAACTTGTCTGAACATTCTACGGCCCAGATAGAGGCTGAGCTGGTGCGCCGAGGCCAACGCCGCGAACAGATTTGTCCGACCTGCAACGCGTGGGCGGCCTATATGGGCTGTTCGCGTAGCTGGCGGGAAGAACTTCACTGCTGCGGCTGCCGAAAGGCTGTGGCGCTTTGCACCTGCCGTCGATGAGCAAGCCCCGCAACTACATTGCCATTGCCAACCAGTATATTGAAGACGTGCTCAGCGGGCGCGTGCTGGCGTGTGAGCTAGTGCAGCTGGCCTGCCAGCGGCAGCGCAACGACCTGCAGCGCGAGGGCACCGACGAATTCCCTTACTGGTTTGATGAGGAAGAGGCGGCCAAACCCTGCGCCTTTATTGAACTGCTGCCCCACATTGAGGGTGAGTGGGCCAAGAAAAAGCTGAAGCTCATTCTAGAGCCGTGGCAAATATTTATCATTACTTGCCTATTCGGCTGGCTGAAAGAGGATGGTAACCGGCGCTTTGTAAAAGCGTACATTGAGGTGGCCAAGAAGAACGGCAAGAGCGCCCTGGCCTCGGGCTTGGCGCTGTATATGCTGGCCGCCGACGGTGAGGAGGGCCCGCAGGTATATTCGGGCGCCACCCGGCGCGAGCAAGCGGCCATCACCTGGGAGGTCAGCCGCAAAATGGTGGAGAAATCACCCGATTTGCAGCGCGAGTTAGGGGTGAAGGTGAGCGCCAACACCATTTACTGCGAGCTGAACGGCGGTATTTACCGGGCGCTCAGCAAGGAAAAGGGCGGCAACCAGGACGGCATCAACACCCATTTCGGGCTCGCTGACGAGTTGCACGCCCACCCGAAGCCCGACTTGGTGGAGAACATGGAAACCAGCATGGCGGCCCGGGCCCAGGCTATGCTTTTTCAGATTACTACCGCCGGTTTTAACCTGGCTGGCGTGTGCTTCAACACACGGGCGCTGTGCGTGAAAATATTGAAGGAGGTAGTAGACGCCGAGCACTATTTTGCCATTGTCTTTACCATCGACGAGGAAGATGATTGGACTGACCCGGCGGTGTGGCCAAAGTCCAATCCAAACTGGGGCGTCTCCATCGACCCCAAGAAGTTCGCTGCTGAAGCGGCTGAGGCTAAGGCCGATTCGACCAAGGAGGGATACTTTGTTACAAAGCGCCTGAATGTCTGGCGCAACGCCAAGGCCGCTTGGATGAATATGATAGCCTGGAAAACCTGCGCCAGCCCTGGCCTGAAGCTGGAAGATTACGCCGGCGAGGAGTGCTACGTTGGGCTGGATTTGGCTAATTCTACTGACATCGCGGCCCTGGTTTTTATCATCATTCGCAGCAATCAGGTGGTAGTTATTCCGCGCTTTTACTTGCCCGAGGCTGAGGCCGAAACTGGCGAGGGCGCCCACTACGCCGGCTGGGCCATCGACGGGTTTCTGACGCTCACGCCCGGTAACGTGACGGACCAGAACCTAATTCAGGATGATTTGCGGGCCGCTGCTAGCGTGGTGCACATCAAGGGCCTAGCCTATGACCCCTGGCAGGCCAAGAAGTTTGCCACCGAGATTCAGAAGGAAGGTATCGAGACTATTGAGTACCGCAACACGGTGCCCAACTTCAGTGCGCCTATGAAATCCGTTTTTGCCATGGTGAAGGACGCGCTTACGAGCGAAGAGAAGCGTAGTGCCAAGAACTACCAACTGGTGCACGACGGCAATCCCGTAATGACGTGGATGATGAGCAACGTCGTGGCCGTACTGGACGCGAAAGACAATATTTATCCGCGCAAGGAGCAGGCTAAAAATAAGATTGACGGGCCGGTGGCTCTCATTACGGCCGTTGGGGCCTGGGGCGGCTTTGAGGGGCAGCCTGAAAGTGTTTATGAAACGCGCGGCTTACGTCAGCTATAGGCCGCTTTCCCTGCTTTTCCCCGCTCTTCGTTGCACCCCGCCTAGGGGCGGTCGGAGCTTTGACACAGTTCAAGCCCCGCTCCCGTGTCCTTCTGGAATAATGTATTTTCCCGGTCTGCTGCTACCCCGCTCCAAGCGGCGGTATCAGAGGCACGTGAGCAGCGCAGTGCGGGCGTAGTTGAATCGGTCAGCACCGAAAGCAATGATACGCGGCTGTTGAGCATTCTGGGTCTGGCCACCGGGCCGGTGCTGTCGGTACCCGTTACCCAGCAATCGGTAATGGGCATCGCCGCCGCCTACGCCTGCGTCAACAATATCAGCCAGGACGTGGCTGGGCTGCCTTGCCAGTTATTTCGCAGCACCGACGCCGGCCGCGAGCGCGTGAGCGGCCACCCAGCCGACAACCTGCTCAACCTACAGGCCAGCGGGCTGCAAAGCAGCTTCCACTTTCGGCAGTCCATGACGGCTCTGACGCTGCTACGAGGTAATGCCTACGCCCAGATTGTGCGTGGCCCCCGCCAGCGCCCGGTGCAGTTGCTGTTCAAGCATCCCGACGAAACTACCCCTTATAAATCGGGTGGGCGGCTGTGGTACCGTTTCAATGGCGACCCCAAGATGTACGCCGACTATGACGTATTGCACCTGAAAGGGCTGAGCCTCGACGGTATGATGGGCGTCAGTGTCATTCACTATTTCCGTGAAACATTCGGTAAGGGCCTGGCCAACAGTCGGGCGCACGCCAATTTCTACCAGAACGGGGCCAAGCCGTCGGGAGCGCTGGAGATGGATAAGACGCTTAGCGATGCCGCTGCCAACCGGCTTTCGGCCTCGTTTGCGGCCAAGTACTCGGGGGTGGATAATGCTGGCAAGCCGCTGTTGCTGGAAGAAGGGTTGAAGTACAAGGCTATCAGCCTGACGCCTGAGGATGCCGAGTTTATCAGTACCCACAAGCTCACCCGGGCCGATATCGCCAGCATTTTCCGCATGCCGCCGCACAAAATCGGCGACTTAGAGCGCAGCACGAACAACAACATCGAGCAGCAAAGCCTCGACTACGTGGGCGATACGCTGCTGCCCATTCTGCTGGCCCAGGAACAGGAGTACCGCCTGAAGCTTCTCCTCCCTTCGGAGGTGACCGATACCTACTGGCGGCACAACGTCAGCGCCCAGCTGCGGGCCGACGCTACGGCCCGGGCCAATTACCTGCAAAAGCTGGTGCAGGCCGGCATCCTAACCATCAACGAGGCCCGCGCCCTGGAAGAGCGTAACCGCATTGACGGCGGTGACCGGGCCTTGGTACAGGTCAATCAGATGCCGCTCGACAAGATGGACGAAACGCTAGCCGCTCGCAACGCTAAACCCGCTAACACGCCACCCCCGGCGCCCGAAAATGATTAAGCTGCCCCAACTGCCGGAAGGCCGCGAGATGCGGCTGCTCGGCACCGCCCCCACGATTGAGTACCGCGCTGCCGATGGCGGCGCCCAGGAGCCTGAGGCTTTTGTAGGACAAGCTATTGTGTGCGGCGTGCGCTCTAATGTGCTCGGCGGCCCTGGCTTTCGGTTTGTGGAAACCATCGACCCGCACGCGCTGGATGAGGCTGATTACAGCAATGTCGAGGGTGTGTTCAACCACAACTCCGATGTGCTGCTGGGCCACACCCGCAGCGGCACGCTAGTACTCACGCGCACCCAGGACGGCGGCCTGAGCTATCGCATCCCCTACGATCCGCTTGACCCCGACCACGTGCGGGTGATGCGCAAAATCACGCGCGGCGACGTGGTGGGCTCCTCGTTCATGTTCACCTGCGCTTCGGGGGGCAGCGAGTGGGACAATGAGCAGACGCCCGACGGCGGCGACCTCTACGTGCGCACCGTCAGCAAAATCGCCACCGTCTACGATGTGTGCCCCGTCACCTCGCCCGCCTACTCCGATGCGACGGCCGCTAAGCGCAGCCTTGACTCCTATCAGCAGGAGCACGAAGCCGATGCGCGCATGAAAGGCATGGGGAAGGGTAAGAAAAAGGCGAAGCGCGCCCTCACGGATGCCGAAAAAGCGGAGCGTAAGCTTTTAGAAGACATGATTCCGCACCATGAAATGGCCGTCGAAATGGCTACTACAGCCCTTGAAAAAGTAGAAAACGAAGATATCCGCACCTTTTGTCAAGCTATTATTGATAATCAAGGGGCCGAAATCGAGAAAATGAAGGAGTGGCTCGCTGCCTTAGATGGCGAGCGGGCTGCACCCACACCTCACGACGACATGCTAGCCCGCGAACTGGAGCTAGCTGCCTACTAAGCTTTTCACCCTCTCACCTTTTTTCTGCAAAAACCATTATGAATTACTTGCAACAGCTGCGTGAGCGGCGTGATGCGGCCCTAGCCCGGGCTAAAACCCCTTTCAATGCTGCCAAGGGCGAAAGCCGCAGCATGACAGCTGAGGAAACGACTGCCTACGACGCAGCCATGGCCGAGGTGCGTAGCCTGGCTACGCAGATTCTCCAAGCTGAAGAGCAGGAGCGGTTGGACGCGGAAGCTGCTGGCAACACGCAGCCCATCAACAACCACAACACCCAGGAGGCCCGCGACCTGTCGAACTACTCGCTGCTGAAGGTGGTGCGCTCTATGTCGGGTGGTGCGCCGCTCGATGGTATCGAGCGCGAGATGCACCAGCAAGCAGTTGCTGAAGCTCGCTCCCTCGGGCAGGACGTGAACGGGGTAGGCATCCCGCAGATGCTACTCAGCCGCCGCGACAACTCGATTACCCAGCCCACCCAGCCCGAGGATGGCTCGGCTGTGAGGGCCGTAGACACCGTGCGTCCCATTATCGACTTAGCTCGCCCAAAGTCGGTGCTACGCGCCCTTGGTGCCACGTTCCTCACGGGCCTAGTGGGTGATATTGGCGTGCCCTCGCTCTCGCAGGGTGCCAAATCGACCTTCAAAGGCGAAATCGAGACCCTCGACAAGTCGAACCAGAAGTTCAAGGACGCCAAGATGACTCCGCACCGCATGGGTACGTGGGTGCGTCGCAGCAAGCAGTTCTTAGCTCAAACGTCACCCGGCATTGAGCTACTGCTGCGCTCTGACCTGGAAAAGAGCGTGGTGCAGGAGCTGGAGCGCGTGGCCATCAACGGCGACGGGCAGGATAACGAGCCGCTTGGCATCCTCAACTACAGCGACATTCTTCAACTGGTGCTAGGTGCCAACGGCGCGGCGCCCGACCGTGACACGCTGGTACTACTAGAAGCGCTGGTGGAAGGCCAGAACCTGGCCCTCGACTCGTCGGGTTACCTCATCAACGTGGCCACTAAGGCCAAGCTCAAGCGCACCAAGGTAGACGAAGGTTCGGGCCTGTTTTTGATGAACAGCAACACGGAGCTCAATGGCTATCCCGTACAGGTGACGACCAACGTGCCGCGTGACCTGAGCAAGGGCACTAGCAACAGCAAGCTGTCGTCCGCCATTTTCGGCGACTGGAGTCAGCTGCTGATTGGGCAGTGGGGTGGGCTCGACATCACGGTGGATAACATCACGCTGGCCAAGCAGGGCCAGGTGGAAATCATCATCCAGACCTTCCACGACGTGCTGGCGGCCCAGCCCAAGGCGTTTGCGGCCGTGAAGGACCTGCTCACCGAGTAGGCCAGCCCGAAAAGCCCGGCTGGCACTAGTCAGTCGGGCGATGGTATCACCCCAACCACTCCATATTATGTCCCAAACTGCTGAACAAAAGGCTGCTAAAGCTCAAAAAGCAGCCGAAAAAGCTGCGCAAGAGGCTGCGAATGAGCAAAGTCAGCCTGAAACGGGTGAAAAATCTACTGAAACGCAGCAAGTCAAGTTTTTGCGCTCGCATCCCCGCTACGCCTACTGGCCCGGTGACACGACCGACCTCACGGCCGGACACGTGGAACTGCTGACTACCGGCGGATTCGCCGAGTTGGTAGGTGCGCCCGAAACTGAGTCTGAAAACGAAGAATAACTGATAACATGCTTACCCTAGCTCAGGTAAAAGCCCATCTCAAACTCGACCTAGCCGACAGCCAGGAAGATGACCTGCTGGGCATTTACCTGAGCACGGCGGTGGCCACGTTTGAGCACACTAGCAAGAAGCGGTTCCCAGCTGAAGATGAACCTACTGAGCCGCTGCCGGTAGGCGTGACAACGGTGCCCGTTTTTGTAGACCCCACAGTGCTGAGCCCACGCGAGCAGCTCATGGGTGTGCAGTGGGTGCTGCTCACGCTGGGCCACTGGTATGAGAACCGGGCCACGGTGGCCGTGGGGCTGAACGTGACGGAAGTGCCACACACAGCCAAGATGCTGATGAACCTGCTTCGCGAACCTACGCTATGAACTTCGGCAAGTGCGACCGCCTCGTTACGCTGCAAGCGCCCCAGCCCGCGCCCGCCGACCAGTTCGGTGGCGCAGGCCAGGAGCAGCTATTTAGCGACGTGGCGCAGGTCTGGGCTGAGCAAAAGCCGGGTACTGGCAGCGAGGCTTTGCAAGCAGACCAGCTCACAGCCGTGCAGCAAAGCACTTGGCAGCTGCGCTACCGGGCCGACGTGGTGCCTACCTGGCAACTAGTCTACAACGGGGCCACCTACGCTATTACAGGCGTGCAAGAAATTGGCCGCAAGGCAGGGCTCATCTTAACAACGTATCGCCGTGGGTAGGAATCTCTCTTTTATTGGTATTTCGGAGCTAACCGAGGTGCTCGACGCGCTTGCTGGCGATAAGAAGCTCAGTAACAAAGTGGTGCGGGGCATCCTTAATAAGGCCGCTAAGCCCATCGTTCAGAAAGCCAAGGAGCTAGCCCCGAAAGAGGATGGCGACTTACAGAAAGCTATCGGCACGGTGCCCGGTCGGGGCCAGGGCAAGGGCGAGCAGGTCTACATCGGCCCCCGGCGCGGCGGGCGCTTCAAGGGCTACGCGGGCCACTTGGTAGAGTACGGCACGGCGCCGCACATCATTCGGGCCAAGGTAGCCGGCGGGCAGCTGCACCTGCGCGGCAACGTGTTTGTCGAGGAAGTGCAGCACCCCGGCGCTACTGCGAAGCCCTTCATGCGCCCAGCCTTTGACAGCAAAAAAGACGAGGCCATTGGCATCATCAAGGACGAGTGCAAAGCAATCATTCTGGACGAGTTTAAATCAGTTTTCAAGTAATGGAACCCATCATCACCACCACGCCCAGCAAGCTAGCTGCTGCCTTTACTGAATGGGAACGTCGCTACCGTGAAGAGCCTGAGCGCTTCCAGTCAGAAACCGAACGGCTTGCCACCGAGGTGCAAACCCAAGGGCAATTGCAGGCCGCCTGCCTCATTCAATTTCTAGAAGAGCAAAAAGCTTAAGTAAGTGGAGCCTGGCGCAATTATCAACACCTTACTGCAAGCCGACGCCGACGTGGTGGCGCTGCTGGGTGAGCGCGTCTACCCGCTGCGCGCCCCGCAAAACACGCCCTACCCCTACGCCACCTACCAGGTGGTGAGTGGCCAAGGCAACAGCACCATGGCCTGCGACCTTGACGACGACGCCCGGGTGCAGGTAAGCCTCTTCGCCAAAACCTATGCCCAGATAGGGCAGCTCCACGCCGCCTGCCGCACGGCCTTGCACAGGCAGCAGGTGGGCGCGGTGTACATCGCTTTCGATGCCTACCAGGAAAGCTTTCAGGATAACGCGCTCTGCTTTCTGCGCACTCAGGATTACCTACTCGATGGGCTAGCGGCCTAACCCACCCTCTCACCTTTTTTCTGCAATCAGTACAATGGCTAAAACTCCAATCAAGGGCCGCGACGTGGCCTTTTATGTCAAAAAGCCCGGCGCCACTGGCACGGCCATGGTCCGAGTGGGCTGCGTGGGCGACGTCGGCCTCAAAATCAACACGGAGGCTGACGAGGCCACCTGCTCCGACTCGGCGGGGTGGAAAGAGTTTGTGCCAGGCCAGAACGACTGGGCCGCTACGGCCAACCTCACGGCCCGCGAAATCACGGAGGCCGATATCGATACCAATGTGTCGGTGGCGGAATTTGTGCAGTATCAGGTCGACCAGGAAATTATGACCATGCGCTTCAGCCTCGGCGATACGCGCTACGAAGGCCAGTGCTTCATCACGGGCAATGACCTGAAGGGCCAGCTCAAAGGCGCCGCCACCGGTGCGCTTTCGCTGCAAGGCACCGGCCCGTTGGCAGTAGTAGTCTAATTTTTCTTGCTACCCATGTCCAAAAAACCCGCTCAGTTTCTGGGCGGGCTTTTTGGGCGAAAGTCATTTCTACCTCTTTTCTGCTCAAACATGGAAGTCAACACCACCCCCAACGCGGCCCGCGGCGAGGCCACGATTACAATTGCTGGCGCCCCGCATCGCCTGCGCTTCGGCATGAACGTGATGCGCGATGTAACCAAGCTTACAGGCCTGGGTACCGGAGAGTTCGCCCAGCTGCTCAGCACTGATTTCAACGAAGCTGCTACGGCCCTGGTCGCGTGCGCCGTGAAGCGCTACGTGTCCGGCCAGGAGAGTTTCACGCAGGACGATGCCGGCGAGTTGATTGACGAGTTGAATCCGAGCGATACTGATGCCCTGGCCGATGCCATTAAGGAGAGCCTGAGCGTGGGCCCTTTGATGGCGTCGCTCATGGCGAAAGTGACGCCGCAGGCAGCCCCCAGCCCCGCCTCAGTGCCGAGCGAGAATGGCACCAGCACCTCGATTTCGCTTTCGGAGAATTAGCCCTCTCGGCGGTCGAATTCTGGGAGATGCCTCTTTCAGAATTCGACCGTCGATGCCGCGGCTATCACCGCCGAGTGGCCGACCATAAGCGCCCGCTGCGCTGGCTGGGCACCATCCTGCTCAACGTCAACCGGGCAGAGGGCGAGCCCGCCCTTACCGAGGAAGAAACCATGTGGGTCTACGGGGACCCCGTACCCGAGGCGCCAATCATGCTTACGCCCGCAGAAGTAGAAGCCGAGTGGGCACGCGTGGCAGCGCTTGACAAAGATTTGATTTAGAAGATAATGGCCGACATACTTGCAAGCGTCTCCGTTGTACTAGGGGCTGAAACCTCGGGCTTTCGCGCTGCGATGGCCGAGGCTCGGCGCGAGCTTTCTGGCCTTGTCAAGTTCAGCGAGGGGCTAAAGGATGTCGGCACCAGCCTTACGCAGTATGTCACAGCCCCGCTGGCCTTGTTCAGCGGGGCTGCTGTGGCGGCTAGCGGCAAGATTGAGAGCCTGAAAAAAGGCTTGGAAGCCATCACGCTGCAAGAACTTGGTAAGCAGGGTGTAACAGGCCTAGGCGCCATACGGGCGGCCGCCGAGCAGACCACGGCCCGCATGGCCCAGCTGCAGGAAATCGCCAAGCTACCCGGCCTGGGCTTCGAAGGCGCCGTGCAGGGCGATGTGCGCCTGCGCGCGGTGGGTATTTCGGCCGAGCAGTCGGCTAAATCCATCGCGGCTTTTGCCAACGCCATCGCTACTACTGGCGGGGGCAAAAGCGAGTTCGACCGTGTGACCGTGCAGCTGGCCCAGCTCAGCGCCAAAGGCAAGGTACTGGCTCAGGACCTGCGCCCCATCATCGAAGCTGCACCAGCGGTTTCGGGCGCCTTGCAACGCCTCTACGGCACGGTAGATTCGGAAACCATTTCGGCTAGCCTGGCAAAACAGGGCAAGAGCAGCACCGACTTTATTGCCGTGCTGACCGACGAGCTGGCCAAGCTGCCCCAGGTAACGGGCGGGCTGAAAAACAGCCTGGAAAACTTCGTAGATACTAGCACGCTGGCACTGGCCAAGTTCGGCGACGGCATCAGCAAGGCGCTCAATCTACCCGGTATTCTGGCTGGGTTGAGCAGTTTTGTAGAGCGGGCGGCCAATGCGTTTGCCGGCCTCTCGCCGGGCACGCAGGGGCTCATCGTGGCGCTAGGCGGCATCGTGGCCGCCGTTGGGCCGGTGCTGGTGGCCGTGGGCACGCTGGGCGCGGCGCTGCCCGCCATCACGGCGGGTTTCAGTGTGCTGGGCGTAACCTCGCTGGCTGCTTTTGCTCCCATTGTGCCGGCGGCCCTGGGCGTGGCGGCTGTGGCCTACGTGATTTACGAGAACTGGCAGGACGTTGCCGCCTACTTCAGTGGCGAGGGTGCGGGGCTCTTCAGCGACCTAGCCACCGCCGCCAGGTCGGCGGCCAGCGCCATCGGCGATGCCTTTGCTACCATTCGGGCCAACGTTGGCAGTAACCTGGGCGACATGGTATCCGCAGCTACCATCTTCCGCACCATTTTTCGGGAGGCAGCCGTGGGCGTGGCGGCTGCGCTTAACACCGTGGCCGGCGCTGTTGCGGCCATCAATGGCCTGCTGACCGGCGACTTTCGGCAGGCTGTCGATGGGGCTAGTCAGGCGTTCTACGGGCTCATTGACCCCATCGCCAATTTGCTGGGCTTCACCGTGCGCGTGCAGGAAGCCAACCCCATTCTGGCCCTGCGCAAGTCGGCCACCGAGTTCAACGCAGTATTCCCGCAGCTGCGGGCCAATCTTGACGCGCTCAACAACGTGCAATTGGGCCCACTTGGTGCAGGAAGCACCGACGGCATAAAAGCGCAGATTGGCTTGCTGGCTGCGCTCAAGGCTCGGCTAAAAGAGGTGCAGGACCAGCGCGATAAAGAAACGAATGTCAGTGCTATTTCAGCTGACAATGCGCTTATTATCAGCCTGCAAAAGCAGATTGCTGCGCTCGAAGGCACCGATAAAGCTAGCAAAAAAGCCGCCGACGCGCTAGCCAAGCTGCGGCTTGAGCTTGCCCGGCTCTCGGCCCTCGACAACTTTCTAGGTGACGCACCCACGCAATTGCAGGTGCTGGAGCGCCGAGCTGGCGCCCTGCAAACCGGCCTGAAAAGCTTGGTAGATGCCGGTGTGAGTACCAGTTCGCGCGCATTTCGGGAATTCGCCACGCAGCTGGTAAGTGTTAGCCAGGCCTTCGACAAACTCCAAGCTAGCAGTGAACTCGGCCTGAAGCCAGTAAACGTAAAATCGCTGATACCGCAAACTATTGGCGACACGCTACCGCAAGATGTGGCGCGACTGCTGGGAGACTATGCCAAGCAACAGAAGCCCTTCGAGTTGCCTGTAGCAGTGAAGCTGAACATGCAGGCCATTTTGAGTGCGCCAGATTTTCAGCAGAAAATCAACGGCGCCCTGCTTGATATTGGTAGTGGCTTCAAACTAGCAGATGACTCGCTCACGCTCTTCGGCAACGGCTTTGATGCGGCCGGGGCCAAGGTAAACGCAATGGGTAGCGCACTCCAGAACTTACTGGCTCAGGGTGTAAGCCCACTGAGCCCGATGGTCGCAGAGCTAGGCAAGCAGTTTCGGACCATGTCAGACTTAGCCAACATCAACACGGCTGCTACCGGCGCGTTAACCAGCGGGTTGAGTGGCCTAGCTACCGGCTTATTAGAAGGCCTTGGGCAGTTAGCAAGCGGCGCGACCACATTGAGCAATTTTGGCGCTACTATTCTGGGCCTGGTAGGAAAATTGGCCACGCAGTTGGGGGAAGCAATTGTGGCCGTAGGTGTGGGTATGCTGGGCTTAAAAACCGCTTTCACAAATCCCTTCTCAGCTATTGCGGCTGGTGCAGCGCTTATCGTGGTAGGCGCGGCGCTCGGCGGTATTGCCAGTAGCCTAAGTAGTGTCGGGAGCGGGGGGAGCGGTGCTAGCGGGGGCTCCCCCGTGCCTAGCAACTACGGCCAAAGTAGCAGCCAGCAAACTGTGAAGGTTGTTGTTGAAAGCCGACTGCGCGGTCCCGACCTAGTGGCAGTTGGCCAGGCTGAGGCTTACCGCGTGAAGCGCACAGGCTAAAGTCCATCGCTAGGCGTCTCCAACTTCTCTTTCTCCCGAATTTTACGGCGGGCTAGCGCCTCGTTGGTGTCGATGGTAACTAGGGCAGCCTTTACTGGCACTCCTAGGTAACCAGAGTTCGCCACCAACATGCGTTGCGTAAAGGTGACGGTCACCTTCTGCCCTGCCCACACCCACTTGCTGTCGTTGAGCGTTTGTGGTGGGCCATAGAGTGCTACGAAGCTGTTAAATAGGCGAGTGGGCTCATTTACCCCTGAGGTGGCCATTTCTACACTGCACAATTTATCTTCAAAGAAGATGAACTGAAGCTTGCTAAGGGGAACGTCGTTTACTACCTGTCGCTCCATCGGATCCATGTAAAATCCGCGCCGTTTTTGCATGGTTGGCAACTCAGCCAGCGGGGTACCAAACTTGAGTTTGCGAAAGCCATTTTTAGCATCTAACGCCTCAATGCTACCTGCTGCTTCAGGTGTAGCAATGTTGGAAGCCGTCTGGGCCAAGGTAGGGACAGCACTCAGCAGAAAGGCGGCAAGTAGTAAGTCCTTTTTCATGCCCCGAAGCTAACTGCTTTCCCCGCTTTTCCCCGCCATCAGCCCATGCCCATCTAGGGCTAGCCGGAACTTCGGGGCATGTACGTACTCCTTCGCCGCCAGCTGCTACCCAACCCCGACACCACGGGCCAGCCACTTCTATGCCTGGAGCAGTACTGGGACACGGTGGCACGCACCTACCACTTTACCCAGGAGCCGGTTGACAGTGGCACCCCATTCGAGCTGGCCCTTGGTGCTGAGGTTGACCGTTGGGTAGTGCGCGCCGGTAAGGTGCGGGTGGTAGCGTATGCAGGGGACGGCCGCGTAAACACCCGTGGCGCTCGTGGGGCCCAGATTTGCACCATCCGGCCGGCGCTGCTTACGCCCGCCCGAGGCCTGCGCACCGTTGATACCGGTAGCAACCCAATTGGGCCACCCGACGGCTATGTGAAAGTTTTCGGTCAAAACGGCGTGCCCCCTTACCAGTTTACGGTACTAGATAAAAACGGGGCTATTGTGGCTAGTGCTACGCGCAAAACGGGGCAGTTACCGCTGGAGGTGTTCAACCTCGACACGGCCATTTCCCCCTACGTAGTCCACACCAAGGATGCAGCCGGCTGCGAGAGCACCCGCTTGCTGGAGGTGGTGCTAGGCGCGCCCACTGGCGTGCCGTACGGTGAATTATTGCAGGATGTGCACCGCGGCGATGGCATGAGCAGCGGGCGGGGCACCCGGGCCATTTGGAACTACGTGACCAAAGCCGTCGAATACTACGATTACGAAGACAGCGACCCAGGCGACAGCGATTACAATATGCCGGCTGACTCCCTTGTCGATGGCTACCTGTTGGCCGATGGGGTTACGTTTCGCATTGTGCGCACCCGAGTAGGGGTAGACATCTATTTTGAAGATACGACGCCCAAGGCCGGCGGCTCAGCTAGCCTTGATAACCTCATCCTCTTTCACCCCGACACAAAAGCCGAGCAAAACGGTGGGGCGCTGGTTGAAGTAAATAGCACGGATGCCACCACCTTCACGCTCACCGGCACAGCCGGCGGGGCGGCCATTGCCCCGCAAACCAATGATACGGGCAGTTTTGACGGCCTGGCTGCCGGCGATTACGAAGTGGACTGTAACGGGCTGAAAGTGCCGTTCAGCCTGAAACTGCGCTACGGCCTGCGCTGGCAGCGCGACTTTGCCGACCCTAAAGGCGTGCCGCAGCGGGTGGAGCTCTGGCTGCGCGATTACGCAGGGGTAGTCGAGGAAATCAAGGGTGATGGCAACGAGCCGGTGCTCATCGAAACCGATGCGCTCACCGGAACGCTCGGTGGGCAAGGTGATGTGCCGCCGGTCGTAGGCACCAGCTGCAAGATGCGTTTTCGGGTGCTGGCCAGCTCGCTTGAGGAAATTGTGGTCAACGATGACCGGGCGTGCCGGTGCGACGTCTACAGCGCCGGCAAGCTCGCCTTTCGGGGCTACGTGCAGCCCGATATTTACAACGCCCCGCTGCTCAGCGGGCTGGTGCCCATTCCACTCACCGCCACCGACGGCCTGGCCGGCCTCAAAGAGGTTGACTTCCTGGGCCACATCAGCCAGCGCCTGCAGGGCCGCCGGCCGCTACTCAATACGGTGCTGCACGTGCTTTCGCGTTGCGATATTTCCTTGCCCGTGCAGCTTTTCGTCAACCGGCGCAGCACCGAGATGAGTGACGCCGATGCGCCTGAGCGGGCCGCCACCACCGAGCGCAACGGCTACTGGCAGGACAGCAAGCAGGAGGCGCAGGACATGCGCACGGGGCTTGATGCGCTGAGCCAGGCACTGGGCGGCACGCTCTGCCAGCGCGAAGGCACCTGGCAGGTGCGCAGTTTGCTAGAAGCGCTTGACGACGCCCCCGGCCGGGCGTATCGACCCGCTGGCACGCCCGTCGGCACCCTGAAAGCCACCGCGCCGACCGGTACCATCAAGCCGCTGGCCCGCCCGGGTACCGTGTGGGGCTGGCGCACGGCCAATCAACAGCAGCAGGTGCGGCCGGGGTGGAAATCACTCACTGGCAAGACGGACGTGGGCTGGCTGAAAAATGCGTTTCCGGCTGGCGAGGTGTTTTCAGACAAGAACAGCTGGTTAGCCGACGGCAGCCGCCTGCGCCCCATTGCGGGCTGGCGGGCTGGCACATCGGATAGCTTCCCGCTGGTACTGGTGCAGGGGGGCGAAAAAGGTACTGACTACCAAAGCAAATGGCCGCGGCTAGCTGGTATCAGCGATGAGCGTTATCTGGTTAGCCCCGCGCTGCCCCTGGTGGCCATGCCCGAGGGCTGCCCGGCCTACCTGAACGTGACGGCGCAGCTGCTAGCCACTACCTACCTGCCCAACGGGGCCGCCGCCGCCGACTCGGCTGCCATGGCCAGCCTGCGGCTGGTGCTGGTGCTCGACGGCCAGCCGCTCGCGGCCCCGTTGCTGGTGCAGGTGCCGCTCGCTGCCAAGCAGGCCGCTAAAGCTGCTACTATTACGCTACCCCTCCCCCCCTTGCCCGCCGGCACGCAAACGGCCGTGCTGTGGGCCTATCCCTGGCAGCCGCTAGCCAAAGATGGGGAAGTGGCTATTATTCAGTACGACCCGATGCGCGCTTATAAGACGGGGGAAATTATCCGTTACCAAGCAACGGCGGGCTACGTGAGCCTTTATCAGGCCAAACAGGACCTGTTCGCTCCCGTGAGCCCAGGCGCGGCCATCCCACCCGGCCAGCTGCCGTTGGGCACCCGGCAGTATGATGCGGCCTACACCACGTATGCTGGCACCTATATCACCTACAATGGCGAATACTACCTGGCTAAGCGCGACCTTTATATTCCTTCGCCCCCGCCGCCGCTGGCCCCCACCAGCAACGATGATTATGCTTATGTGCTACGTGCGGATATTGCCGATGAGTACTGGCAGCCTATTGACATAATGGCTCTGCGCGGCACCTTCCTGGTTTCGGAAATCGGGATTGAGTTGCGCCCACAGCAAGCCACATGGGACAGCGAGGATAATTTTCGCGCCGATGGCTCAGCCGGCACCATACGCCCTACTGAGGTGCTCGACGTCTATCATCCCGACGTGCCGATTCAGGCCGGCCTCTTTGAAGGCAACCGCCATGCCTTCAGTCGGGCCGTAGCATTAGCTGATGGCAGCCTGACGACCGCCTGGGCCCGGGCTATCGACCTGAGGCCCGCGCCATTATTTGAGAGCAACGTCTACGATGCGCTGGCCCTGCGCACGGGGCCGAGCCGACTTCTTACGGGCATCATCAGCCACCATGGCCACGCTGGCCCGTTACTGCTCGACAGTGTAGATACGCCGTTCGATGTACCCGGCCACCGCTTCGGTGTAGGTGCCACCAGCTGGAACCTGCGCCTGGCAACCACGGAGGTAAGTCTCATTGAAATTGGCGCTGGTGCCGATGCCCCCGACCCATTGATAGAACTGCCGGAAGGTGCCCGCGTAATTCACCAAGTTTACGAGTACAAGCGGGGCTTCTTTACGCCCGTGGTGCGCACAACCCAGGACGGACAGGTGCGCGTGCGGCACATCTAGCTTTCCCCGCTTTTCCCCGCCAACGTTCCCGGCTGGCCTGTATCTGGCCGGAACTTCGGGGCATGGCTGTCAAAGGAGTTACTATATCTGACCTAAACCAGATTGCCAGCCCGGTGGTCCAACTGCCAGGTGGCCTATTTGAGGTGGAGGTGCTGGCGGGGCCAGTGGCGAATGCCTACGTTACGCGCCGACTGACCACGGAGCAGCTTGCCGCCTACCTGGGCGCCGGCGCGGGGCCAAACGCCAGCAAAAGCCTGCTCAAGGAGTTCCGCTTCTTCCGCAAAGCTGACCGCGATGCCGACGCGTCCGGCGGGGCCTGCTTTGAAACCGACCTCGACTGGCGCACCTGCTGCGCGTTCACGGTGGTGAAGATAGAGTTCTACCGCGCTAGCGCCGCCGAGTCATTTCGCTACCAGGAATTGGTATGCGTGTACGACCCGGCGCCGATCGACCCGACTCACCTGGCGTATGTAGATGCCAGCTTCACCGGCCTGCGCAATCCGTGCAAGTTTGTGCCGGCGGCCGACCCGCTCAGGCTCAGCTACACCAACGCGCCGGCTTTCGTGTGCCGCCGCGCTGATGGCAGCGAAAAGTTCGACGCAACCACCATTACCGAGGCCACCGATTGGACGAACGGCGGTGGCCCAGGCTCCCTCACGTTTCTGAACCGGCCCGCCGAGCTCACTAGCTTCGTGACCTTGGCGGCCGGCACTATTCTGGATGTGCAAGGCTGGCCGGTGGACCTGAGCGACTGGCCGCTGCGGGCCGGGCCGGGTGCGGAAATTCGGAATAATCGGCTACTCTACAACGGCCGCATCGCGCCGTTCTCGCCAGACGCTGATGCCAGCAAGAATTTTTTCACCGTCTTCGGCGGCAAGGTGGCGGCGCGTATCAATTTTCAGAGCAGCGAACAGGCAACGGTTATCCTGTCTGATGTGCAGATGGTGGATTTTGGGCAGTCGCAATTTCCGACCCTGACCGGCGGCCCGGCCACGACCGGCGAGCCTGGCGGCAAGGTGGTGCTGCGCAACGGCAGCGCCTTCGACATCGGCTACCAGCCCCACCCCGCCACCACGATTATTGTGGAGAGCACGGGAGTGGAGGTCGGCACTGGCCGGGCTGTAAAATTCGACAAGGAGCGCCACTGGCCACTTATCACCAACGGTACCTACACGCTGGACGCCACCGGGGCGCAGGTGGACGTCTGCTTTCAGCTGATTCTAGCCGTTGGTGCTACCGAAATCAATGTGCCAGCTGGGTTCAAGCTGACCGGTGGCGGCCAGTTTGACGCAACGCTCGAAAACACTTACTCCTTCTGCGTGCGGGTGGATGGCATCATTCAGTATTGTATCACGCAGTAATGGATAAGCGCTATTTCTATGCGCTGCTAGCCAGCGCCCGCCGTGTCAACCGCGCGTTGCACCTCGACAATACGACCGGGGTAGTGGCGCACGGCGACCTCTCAACCGACGACAGCCAGGGCTTCGGGCCGGATGACTTGTATTTGCCCAGCGCGTGGGAAATCGAGCTTCGCGTGTGTATCAATGCCCCGAGCCCAGACGACTACCAGGCAATTTTTGCGCGGCTGGCCGGCTCTTCAGCTGAGTATTCGATTTTCTACCAAGGCAGCTCCGGCCGGTTCGCGTTCGACAGCTTTCAGTACAATGCCAGCGGCGGCCTGATTTACAAGGAGTTGCCAGTGAGTGCCCCGATGGGCGCTTTCCACATAGTGAGATACGCTTATGATGGCACCACGCTGCGCGGCTATCTCAATGGCGCCCTGGCCTATAGCGAGAATATTGTGCTGGGCCTTGTCAACACGCGCGGCGGCATCCTCTCGATTGGCTTCGGCAATACGTCCACCTACCAGCCAAACATGGATTTGGACTACCTGAAAATCACCCGGGCCGGCCAGCTGATTGTGCACCTCGACTTCAACGAATCCACTGGCCCGGCGCGCAACCGCGGCACGCTCGGCGGGCGCGCGACCTGGGCGAATGACAGCGCCAGAGTACTCCTCTAATTCCATTGCTATGCCTGAGCTTCCTTTCCTTCGCCAGCCTATCGCGCAGCGTGTGACTGACCGTGTTTTCGGCGACCAAAAACTCGGTCAGGTGGCCGAGCTCGCCGGCTTCGCGGTCGAGTGGCATGAGTTGACGCACGAACTGAGCCTGCTTGTGAAAACCCGCGTGCGCTGGTACAGCCTGGTGGAGGGTGAGCTAGCTGAGCCGGTTCCTGCCAACGCCCGTGGCCTCAAGCCCGAGCCGGTGTACCTGCACGCCAACAACAACTGCGCCGTGTACGTCAACCCCGCCGACCCGACCGACCCGCGCCACGGCGAAGTGCTGTATTACAAGGAGATACTGCCGCCTACCATCGGCCAGCCGCTCACCGTGTGGCGGCCGCTGCTGGCCGATGGCGCGCTAGGTGAGCCGCTGGCCTCGCTTGCCGACGCACCCGAAACCCTGCTACGGCAAGGCGACGCCTTCGCCGCGCAACTGGAGCAGCCGCTGGTGCTAGCTCAGATGCTGCGCTACCACATGGCCGCCGCCGACCGGCCGCCTTTCAATCGCTATGCCTGAGCTGCGCCGCTACGTGCTCTGCCTGCTGGCGATAGCGCTCACCTACTGGATTTTCTCGCAGTTGCCCGCCTCTTTTCGCCCCTGATTATGGCCCTTGGCTGACTAACCCACCTCATGCCCTTGCCCCTTCTTTTTTTTCTGCAAATGCCTAATGCGGCGCTCTCGGCCACTCAGGTGGCAACGGCGCTTGCGGTGCTGGTCTTCGTGCTGCTCTGGATTGTGAGCAGCGCCAGCAACTTGGAAAAGGTCATCGCTTGGTTCACCGCCGGCCGCCGCCAACGCGAGGCGGCGCTCTCGGAGCGCCTTAGCGCGCTAGAAGCGGCTAGTGCGCAAATCATGGATATTGAGGCGCTACGCGAGCGCTTTGAGGCGGCAGAAAGCAAGCATAAACTCCTCGCGGCGGAAGTCATGAACCAGCATAACACTCTGCATGAATACGAGCGCACGCGGGTCGAGCTCAAAGGCGAGTTCCGTGCTAGTATCGAGACGCTTCGCGAGAAAGTGCACGGCCTCGAAACCATGCCCGGGCGGGTGGACAAGATGGAAAGTAAGCTGGATAACCTGACCCTGCAAATTAATGATATCAAGCAGGGGCAGCGAGACCTGAAGGCAGAAATACGCGAAGACATGCGCAGCAACAAGAGCGAGATACTACAGGCCATCAAGAATATCAAGGAATGAGCATCTGGGCTGACATCACCAAAGACCCCAAGACCGGGCATACGGTAGCGCGGGACTTCTTCAAGGCCATGGCCTTTGCCGGGGCGCTGGCCTGGGGTACCGTGATGGCTTACCTCAAGTTCCGAGGCGACAAGGATTTAACCGCCGAGCCCATGTACGCGCTGCTGGCCTACTCGGGCGGCTTGCAATACATCAAGGCCCGCCAGACTTCCGGCACCGGCTTGCCCGTCATGGGGGCCAGCGAGCCTCCGGCCGGCCCACCTCCGCCCCCACCACCCGATGCAGAAGAAACCGGAATCCCGCCAAGCAAACAAGAAACGGGCGCAAGCTCAGCCACTACCTAAGAAGCCATGAAGCTACTCCTAGCCCTTTTCTTCTGTCACTTCTTAGCCGATTACACGCCACTCTCCGACCGAAAGATATTAGCTGCCAAGCGCTTTGGCCGCCCGTTCACACCCATCCTAGCACATGGGGTTATGCACGGGGCACTAATGGGAGTAGCCATGATTTGCTTGGGAGTGGACCATATACTAGCCATTATGCTGGCGCTCTGCCAGACGTGGTCACACGCTGGAATTGATGTGCTAAAAGGCCGCCTAAATGCTAGGTATGCTAGCCTTCAAAGCCCTGCAAATGTGGTTCACTGGATGGTATTTGGCCTCGACCAATATGCGCATACTATCGTGATTCTCCTAATGTGGTACGCCACCCTTCCCAAATGAAACGACTCCTATTATATGTACTGGTGGGCTGGGTCATTGCCGCCGCCCTCACTGGCTGCCGCGCCACCCGCCCCGCCGCCACCGAGCCGCAACGCGACTACAGCCGCAACGAGGGCACGCCCTGCGCGCCGGGCCAGCTCACGCAGCGCACCCCCGACAGCGTGGTGGTGCAGCCGCACCGCTCGCTGCTGGATAAGGCACTAGGCCGCAAAGCAAAGCGGGAATTTCACGCTTTGCCCACCAGCATCGGCAAAAAGTCCACAGTATCAGTCTACTACGGCCCCACCACCGTCACCACCAACACGGCAGGCAAGAAAGCCGCGGCCGGTGCGGGCGCCACCACTCTCACCAAGCCCGACGCGCCGGTGGCTACGGCGGCCGGGGATGCGGTCGATAACACCAAGGCAGGGCAGCGGGGTGGGGCGGCTGCTACCGGGGCGGGGGCTACGGCTACGGCGACGACTCAAAAGGCCGGGTGGCCCTGGTGGCTCTACGTGCTGCTGGCGGGCCTGGTGGGCTACGCGTGCGTGCGAGGATATAAACGCTTTACTGCTGTCTAGTTATGCCAACCTCTAACCGCATTGAAGACCTGCACCCCGACCTAGCGCGGGTGTACACCGAAGCGAAGGCCGCCTACATTGCGGACCACCCGGGCGGGCTGCGGCCGCGGCTTGGGGAAACCAGCCGCCCGGGCAACGTGCAGGCCGCGTATTTCGCGCAAGGCCGCCAGCCGATAGCTGAAATCAACCGGCTCCGTCACATTGCGGGGCTTAATCCAATCGGCCCAGTCGAGGCGGGGAAAAAAATCACGAACGCGAAGCCGGGGCAGTCCCCACATGGGTTCCTGCCAGCGCGTGCATTCGACGTGCAGATGATGAAGCCCGATGGGTCCATTGATTGGAGCAATCCGCCCTACGCTGCCTTCGCCGCCTATGTAAAGCGAGCGGCTGCTAAGCTCGCCGTGGCCATAAGCCAAGGGCAGTACTGGACCAAATTTCCCGATCCACCCCATACCGAACTTTTGGCTTGGCGCACCATGAAGTAGTGCTAAAACGAGTGCCTTGTCTCTAAAAAAACATAACCCCATGAAAAAAATCTCACTAGGCCTAGTGGCCGCCCTGCTCATCATCGGCTTTGCCATCAACCTCATCTGGCCCCGCTACGCCGCCTACGGATACGCCCCGCTCGGCCTCTACCTGCTGCTGTGGGTTATCGGCATCATCCGCGCCGCGCTGGCCCGCCCGAAGTAGCCCCCGCCCCGCCCGCTGCTGAGGCTACGGGCGGGGCGGGCTAGAACGAATAAGCATACTAGTTAGCTGATTGAAGGTGAAGGCAGCACAACCACGCGTTGCTGCCATTGATGCGAGAAGCCCACAGGCGGCGAAGCGCTTTTTTAGTGCCAGGGATGTCACGCTTCCCATCGAAAATAGGCGGCATCCACTTACGCTTGCCCATGTCGATTATATAGGTAAGCGGTGGGTGTTCAGTGAGGGTTTTCATGCCCCTAAGATACAACACAAACGCTTAAATAACAATGCTTTACGCAACAATATTTCCCACCCCCGCCACCCCGCTACTGCTGGCGCTCAGTGGCTGCCTGCTGGCGCTGGCGGGCCTTGCGCGGGCCGTGCGGGACGCCGTGGCGCACGGCTCCTCGCGGCTTGCGCAGCGCGGCGCCTGGTGGCGCCTGGATAGCTGGCAGCTCAAGTACAAGAACAGCGACCCCGCGCAGGGCGCCCGCTTTCCCGGCGCCACCACGGTGCTGGTGTTTCTCACCGATAGCTGGCACTTTTTCGGCTTTGCGACATGGGCCTGCGCCGATGCGGCCTTTCTGCTGGCCGGCTGGCCAGCAATGGGCTGGTGGGCGCTGCTGCCGGTGGCGCTGCGCCGGGTGGCATTCGAACCGTTCTATTCCTTCTTACGCAAGCCGTTATGACTCACGACCCGCACCTCGCCGCCCTGCTCACCACCCACGCCGACCAGCTACAAGCGCTGCTACCGCCGCACCTGTGGCCCCTGGCGCCGGTAGAAATACGCCAGTACGGCCCGCTCACCAAGTACACGCTCGGCCCGGATGGCGACGAGTGGCTGCACCTGCACCACCTTACTGAGGCCGATAGCGGCGCCCCGCACGACCACCCGACTCGCATGGATTGCCGCCTGTTGAAAGGAAGCTACACTGAGCGCATCTGGCATTTGAGGCAAGGTGAATACAAGCTGGAAAATGCCTTGCGCGAAGCCGGTGACCGCAACGTGATAGAGGCTGACCGCATTCACCTGCTAACTAGCCTGCCCGAAGGCGAGGTGTGGACGCTCGCCCGCACCGGGCCCGTCGTGCGGGAGTGGCGACATTATCCGGAGCTGCTGACCTAGCTCTCAAAAGCCCCGACCACACGGCCGGGGCTTTTTTGTGCGCCGCTACTTGCGCACCAAAATATTTATTGAAAATTATTATGCAAAACGCATACAACTTCAACTAACGTTCGTATATTTGTCATGTCGAACGCACTATCGCACTCGACTCACCCCAAGACCCCGCGCTGGCGGCTACCAGCGAGATGTCATGTTTACCCTAACCGGAACCCCAAAGCACGCTTACATTATTGTGGCAAAGGATATTGCCGAACAATACAATATTAAGAAAAACCCCTGGGCTAAATTAATTTGGGAAGGCGAGTATTTGGTTGGTGCTGAAATTCAAGTGAATGGCTCAACGACTTACCTAGTACGTGGCACCAACGAGTTTGAAGTAGCCTAAAACCAGAAACCGCCACCAGCGGCCTTAATCGAACCAGTCGGAATACCTTTCACAATCCCCGGCTCGCTGGCGGCTACCAGCGAAGCAAGTATGAAAATAATGCTGCAACCCGCCTTCCAAGGCCAATTCGATGTTTACGCCTTTAACGAGCCGAATGCCAGCCTCGCTACGCATTCGCCAACGCTGGAAAACGTAACCTATCCGCAATTTTACGCATGGTTTCATAATCAGCCCGGCAGCTCGGTTGCCTTGCCGGATGGCGGCTGGAAAGTAGTTCGAGAATGGCAGGCTGGCAGTAACGCTAGCGTGGAAGCGCTACCGACTGGCAGCAGCGACTTAATTTGGTTGTGCGAAGCGGGTCAGCGCGTATCCCATCCGGCGCACAGCAAGAGCTATTGCAAGGCAACCTTTGCCTCGCCGAGGCACTACCGCTATTGCCAGGAGCGCGAAATAGTTGAAAATCCTGCTAGCCAGCAGGACTTGCTCACGCTGAACATTGACGGACTCAGTAAGCTGGATACTGAGTGCGGCTATCGTAATCACGCCGCTGGCTTGGCGGCCGACTGGAAGCAACTGCGCGTTGCTGTTCCGTACAGCAACGCGTTCGGTGAACGTATTGTGGCGGCGTTTACAGCCCGGCTCTATGCCGACGAGCAGCGGGCTATCTTGGATTTGTCTTTTGTTGATGGTTCAACCTGCCTGCAATTTGAGGCCCCGGCCGCCTGGGCTAATGCAGCGAACGTACCATTTGCCGGTTATCGAGGCGAATATGATTCCTTGCCCGCCGCTGGCTTAGGTGGCAATTTTGGCGAGGTTCGCCAGCATGGCAATGGCGCAGTAGTGCTGACGCCGGAACTGGCAAAGTTGGCGGCCGCCTATCACGACGAGCAATCGAAAGCTATTGAATATTAAACCAAAAACCGCCACCAGCGGCTACTGGTGGCGGTTCTAGTTCCAACTGGTTCGATTGAATCCTAACCGGGCCGATTGAGGCCACAAGTATAATGGAAAATCCGCAACCCCGCGACCTCGCCACCGAAGTCGCGCACCTCAAAGCTTGGTGGGCTACCCGCCCCAGCCTCAAGGCCCCGGCCGTGAGCCTGGAGGCTGGCCGCCACCGCAACACGCTGCCGCAGGTGCTCAGTGGCCAGACCGCCGCTACGGCCAGCCTGCTCGACAGCTTCTACCCAACGCTTGGCAAATACGGCTACATGCCACTTACGAACGACTACCAGTTTCTGTAATGCGCCCCGCCCGCCGTCCGCTCGCGGCGCTGGAAGCGTTGCTAACCTAGGGTTTATTCCGCAGAAACAGCGGACTGCCAACAAACCGCCCCCGCGCCAGCAGGCACGGGGGCGGTTAGCATTTGGGGCTCTGGGCGAAATTACGCAGCCAGCAGGCGCTCGGTAAATTCTCGCAGAAAGGGCTTGCGCTGCTGACTCATACCCAGCACTTCCAGCCCATACACCTTACTCAGTTCTGAGTGCACCGTGTCGGGCAGCACGCTGGCGTAGGTGCTTTGCGTAATGGAAACCGAGCGATGCCCGAGCACGGCGCTTACTATCGTCATAGGCACCCCGTCTTGCAGCAGCACCATGCCCGCCGTTTTTCGCCCCACGTGGGTAGTGAGGTGCTGCGAGAAACCGCAGAGGTAACCGATTTGCTTCAGGGCCCGGTTTTGGTATTCATTGCTGGGCATCGGCAACCGCTCGCCGCCGTAACGAGCCAGTAGCTCAATAGCCGGCGCAAAGAAGGGTATCATAGTGACAGTGCCCGTTTTCTGGCGGGCAATGCGAATGAGTAGCCCACCAGATGGTTGGGGCACGACGTGCTCCGAGGCGCGAAAATTGGTAGCGTCCTGCCAGGACAGGCCTGTAAAACATTGGAAAAGAAACATGTCAGCAGCTTTTCTCAGCCCCGCTGCTTCAAAGTCGTAGTACCATAGCTTTACTAAGTCGGCAGGTGTAAGGAAGACGGCGGGCTTAGGCGGTTCTTTCTTAGCTGAAAAGCCCTCCATCGGATTGCGGTCGAGTAGCTCATGCCTGACTGCCCATTTTAGCACCGCTCCCACCGCGTCGAGCACCTTAAGGGCATAGTTCTGGCTTTTGCCGTCTGAGCGTAGATGCTCCAGCAACTGCTCTGCGCGGCGAATGCTCATTTCGGCCGGCCGCATCTGCAAGTTATTCGTGTCTGTTAGCCAAGCCTCAAGCCGGGCCAGGCGCACGCCGTCTGCCTCGCGGGTGGCCTTGGTAATCTGGCTGCTCTCAGCCTGGGCGGTGCGAGCAGCGAGGTAGCGGCCAGCCACTTCAAGTAGCGAGGCAGTACGGCGCTGCGGGGCCTGAAAACGCACTACTACCTTTTCGGGCGTGATGTAGGAGCCTTCGCGCTCCAGAATATTGAAGGCTTCGCGCAGGCCCGTGGCCAGCTGGGTGAGGCGCTGATTGGCCACCTTGACTTCATCCGTTCGGCCCCGTACTAATTGGCGCGGCGCATCCCAATCATTTTTCTGCGCATACACGCCCGTGCTGAAATTATACTCGGCCTTATCGACTGTTACCCGGCACTGAATGGTGCCGGGGCGTTCGAGGGCGCGGGTGTTTTTGCGAAACCAAAAGAGCAGGGTCATGTAGTGGCGAAGTAGCATAGAGCGGCCTGGCTGCCTCATAACGTTGGCAAGCTCAGGTCTCAGTGATACTAATAGTATTAGTAGCAGTTGCAGCAAAACAGGGCGTGTAACCCCAATTTGTGAAGTGCGAGTGAACGTGCGAGTTCAATAGAATGCGCTCCCTAGCGCGCTAAAGGCTTTTAGGTGGGCGTAGGGCACAAAAAAGCCCGCCGGTGTTCCCGGCGGGCAATCTGCTAATCTTATTCGCAGAGAAGGAGGGATTCGAACCCCCGGACCTGTTACAGTCAGCGGTTTTCAAGACCGCCGCAATCGACCACTCTGCCACTTCTCTAGAAAAATAAAATGGTAAAACGGCAACTACGTGAAGA